>Ga0207054_1005_pt3 | contig 94596 bp, 79 predicted proteins | sample Alteio_BWMinCont_60_FD_153288 | JGI IMG/M metagenome (GOLD analysis project Ga0207054, IMG submission 153288) | Enriched cells from forest soil in Barre Woods Harvard Forest LTER site, Petersham, Massachusetts, United States -... | ecosystem: Environmental > Terrestrial > Soil > Temperate forest >... | reverse complement strand
CTGTACCTTCGAATTGCGATACTGCCGGGATGACCTATTCAACCGGTGCAGGTGAAATACAGACTATTATAAATGCACAGTGTGCAACGCCCGGTTCAAGTTGCCATGGAGCCGGAGCAACATCTGGAGGAAAGTTTACCAGTTATGGACGACTTGGTGCTTATACATCGGGTGGAATGTATAGCCAAATATATGTTAACCTTGAAGGTGGTCCAACGCCTATGCCAAATGTTCCGCAACCCGGTTGGAATTTGTGTGATAAACTTAAAATAGAAGCCTGGGTACTTGCCGGCGCTCCTCAATAATAAATCGTTATAATCCCTGATATGAAAAAACATGTAATTCTTATTGCAGCATTTACTGCTATTTTCTTTAGTAAAAGTTTTGGCCAGATCTATATGGCCGATTCAGCACGTGTTTCTTTTTTCTCGAAAACGAGTGCTGAAGATATTGATGCTGCCAATACAGTGTGTAAGCCTATTATGAGCATAAGCACAAACGAATTTGATGTTAGCCTTATCAATACTTCTTTCGATTTTCCGAAGCCTTTAATGAAGGAACACTTCAACGAAGATTATATGGAATCGTCAAAGTTTCCTAAAACTGTTTTTACCGGAAAAATAAACGGAACAGTAGATTACACGGAGGATGGAACCTATAATGTAACTGTAACAGGTACAATGGATATGCATGGTGTTAAAAAACAAATAACCGTGCCTGGCACTATAACCGTGAAGGGTAATGTACTTTTTGTATATGCTAAGTTTAATGTTAAAATAGCCGATTACAATATTAAGCTACCTTCCTTCTTAAGTATGAATGTGGCCGATAATGTTGATGTAACGGTTAAGGCCACTATGAAACCCTATAAAAAATAGGTATTTTTGAACTTTATGAAATTAAATAAAAGTCTTTTATTGGGCGTAACATTGTTTTGTTGCAGCCCTTTTATAGCCCAAAGCCAAAGCTTATTAGGCATTGCCGATTCGGTTACTAATGCTACGCAGCCTTTGCCTCCATTAGAATCGACCTGGAAGGATACCCGGCTTATAAATGCACAAACTACCAAAACTGTTGCCCCGGGTGTAATGGTATTCAGGGTTAATCACCGTTTTGGTAATATGGGCGTAGCCAGTAATGGTGGCATACATTCACTTTACGGTTTTGATGTAGTAACCGATATTTATTTGGGGTTTGAATTTGGTATTCTTAAAAACCTGCAGGTTGCAGTTGGACGTAGCAAACAACAAGAACTGCTTGATGCAAGTTTTAAGTACAGGCCACTTACTCAAAAATCAAAAGGCATGCCTATATCACTTGCCATATATGGCGATATGTCATTGAATCCTCAGTTAACCTCACTTTTTTACGCTGGCGGATCTGATACCATAGCATCAGAACAATGGCTAAGAGACAGGCTATCGTATGTATCGGAACTGTTGATTGACAGAAAATTCGGGAATGTATGTTCGCTGGAATTGATAGCAGGCCTTAGCCATCGTAACTATGTATTGGCAGTAGTCAATAAAGATAATGGCTCAAGAGACTCTAACAACATTGCATACGCAGGCGCTGCCGGTAAAATAAGGTTAACCAAGCATGCTGCTATTGTTTTCGATTACTATTATATAATGTCTCCTTTCCGGAATGGTAATAGTGCAAGCCCATATTATAACTGCTTATCGGTAGGGTATGAAATTGAAACAGGTGGCCACGTTTTCGAAATTAATTTGAGCAATGGCGCTTTTATTAACGAAAACAATATAATTCCTTTAACTACCGATACCTGGACCAAAGGTGGTTTTAAACTTGGTTTCTCTATATCCAGAGCGTTTAATATTTAAAATATTTTATTTTCTGTGAAATAGCTCCGCAATTTTGCGGGGCTATTTTTTTGCCTTAAACATTAACGCATACCTATAGTCTAAATTCTGTGCAAAGGTTTAGAGGGTTTAAATCGTCTAAGAAATTGTTGACACCTATGGCCGGCATAATAAATATATTAAGCGGTGATAAAAGATAATCAGATAACATTGTGTGCAGGATAAAAGAAGGGCTTACTGAGTTTTATGTTAGAAGTATTGCCCTGATAATCGCGTTTCATTTAGCTGGTAGTATCTCAGCTATTGCCCAGCTATCAGATTCAGTAAAAAGGCAAGACAGTAACCGCTACCGGCAGGAAGATGCAATGGATATAATTACGAAAGTAATTAAGATCAAAAATAAGGAAGTGCCGGATAGTGAAAATCTACGAGCGGGTATAGTATACAAATCTATTTTTCCGGCAATTGGATATTCACTTTCTAACGGAGTAACTTTTATACTGGCTTCAAATTTTTCGTTTTATACCGATAATCCAAAAACCACCAACCTTTCCGTAATTACTCTAAACCCTTTATACTCTCTTAAGCAGCAAACAATCATTCCGCTTTTAAGTAGTATATGGTTAAAGGATAATAAAATAAATCTTCTGGGCGATTACCGTTTTTATCAGTACCCATCGTTAACGTATGGGCTGGGTGGCAAGCGATTATTATCTCAATCTGATTCGGTAGACTATTCCTATTTTAAAGTTTCGCAAGAAGCGCTCTATTCTATTACCCATAACTTTTACGGGGGAGTGGGGTACAATTGGGACTATCATTATAATATTAAAGAATCTGCAGATAGCCGCCAATACGAAAGATATACTAATGCTGTATCTTCTACATCTTCTTCGGGCCTTGTTGCCCGTTTAAAGTACGATAGCAGAACCAATATTAATAATCCGAAGGATGCATTTTATGCAAATATTGTTTACCGCAATAACCAAACGTTTTTAGGAAGCTCTACCAACTGGCAAGAAGTAGCAGTCGAATTCAGAAAATATATAAGCCTAACGAAACATCGGAACAACGTGATTGCCTTTTGGAGTTGGAATGAATTTACGTATGGAGGTAAGGTGCCTTATTTCGATCTTCCCAGCACAGGATGGGATGATTACTCCAATTCGGGCAGGGGCTTTATACAAGGTAGGTTTAGGGGAACTGATATTATATACTTAGAGGGAGAATATCGGTTTGACATATTGAACAATGGCTTACTTGGCGGAGTAGTATTTTGTAATGGTGAATCGGTTCCTAACTACCCTTCAGGCAATTTTACAGCTATTCATGTGGGCAAAGGAATAGGGTTGCGCATAAAAATGAATAAATACTCAGATACTAATTTGTGTATTGATTATGGTTTTGGCGATGGTGGCTCCCGAGGTTTCTTTTTTAATGTGGGTGAGGTATTTTGAACCGTGAATTTATTTTACTTTGCAACCCGAACGCAAGTTCTTACAAGTAATATCGTCAAATTAACCCTGAAACCCAAACACAGGAATTAAACTAATCCCCCAAAATTATGAGAAAAAACAAGTTACTATTTCTAATCGCAGGCTTTTCTATATCAGCCATAAGCCTTTTTGCGCAAAGTGCGGCGCATCATCTGCACGCCCCAAAATTGCATAAGGTATCAGCAGTTTCTACAAAAAGCTTTTTTAAAAATACTGCAATAACTAAAAAAGCGACTGCTACAAATACAAATGCTTCAATGCAATACCCCATGAGTGATCAAAACCTTCAAACATCTTACTCCTTAGCCAGCGGATGGTATATTGAGTCGATGAACAGGCTGTGGACCATAAAAGATACAGGGTCGGGTGCTAATATGAACTTCGATTTAACACATAGTCTTACTGTGGCCTTTGATACAGTTGTTGATTTCTACTCAAATAACACTTACATACCTGCTGCAGGTTCATTGGTTGTAGATACTATTACCTCCTTTGTGGCGTATAGTAATACATCGGGATTAAATGATACACTTGTATTTTTTATTACCAATGTTACAGCTAATGGCTACCCCGGAAGTACAGTATTGCATACCGATACTATTATACTTAATAAAGGCAAGAACCTGCCCGGCAACACAATCGACAGTATTTATCAAATAGGAGTACTGCCGAATTTTGTTGTAGCCAGTGGCTATAAATTTGCCGTTACCATGCAATTCTCCGGTTCAAAAGCCGATACGTTTGCAGTTGGTTATGCTTTTCCTAATGCAACCTGTGTGTCAAGTGGCGGGGCTTATGCTGATGCCTTTACATTTTTTGGCCCTAAATTTGGTCCAACTCCATTCTGTAATAGTTTTGTAACCGGCTGGGAGTATTATCAAACCTCACCGTATGCTCCGGTAACCTGGCCCGATACTCATGGAAACCAAATTGGAGTACTTGGAGGAGTTCCGTTTGATAATGACGAGTGGAACTTATGCGGCACCGATACTGAATACTTTTACTGGCAGGACAATGCAATTCTTACCAGTGTATCATTTACCGATGCTACAGGTATAAATACTATTTCTGATAATGGCTTGTCTATTTCTCAAAACTTCCCTAACCCGTTCAATCAAACAACTCAAATCAGCTACAGCATTAACAAATCGTCGGATATTGTTTTTAGCGTGTACGATATGACAGGCAGGAAACTTGTAAGTAATTCATATTCAGATATTGCCCCCGGCAAGCACCAAATTAACCTCAGTGCTAACCAGTTTACACCGGGTATATATTTCTATACTTTCGATGTAAATGGTAAAGCAGTAACCCGTAAAATGGTTATTACTCAGTAAGATAGTACTTTTTTTGAGATGGAAGCGTGGCATATAATATGCCACGCTTTCTTATTTATAGGGAGCCCAATTATGAAGTATTTTAAGCCCTGAAACCGTCTTTATAATGAGGTAAAAAGGAAATAACCCTCCGTGCGGGAATTTGCCTTATTTTTGCCTCCTTTTAGTAAACATATAAAACAGTAGTGATGTTAGAAGATTTTGTGAGCACATTGTCAAAAATATTTGGCAATAAGCACGACCGCGATGTAAAAGAAATTCAGCCAGTTGTCGATAATATACTCGAAATAGAAAAGTCGTATACCAATATAAGCAATGACGAATTACGTGGCAAAACAGTAGAATTTAAAAAGCGCATACAGGATAAAATAAGCGCTAATGAAACCCGTAAGAAAGAACTGAAGGCTAAGGTTGAATTTGATGACGCATCATTGTCAGTAAAAGAAAAGGAAGAGATCTATATTGAGGTAGATAAACTTGAAAAAGAGATTTTGGTTGATATTACACAACAACTGAAGGATATTTTACCTGAAGCTTTTGCAGTAATGCGCGAAACAGCCAGGAGGTTCAAAGAAAAAGACTCGCTTGAAGTAACAGCTACAGCATGGGATAAGGAACGTGCTGCCGATTTTAGCCATATAAAAATACAAGGCGATAAAGCTACCTGGAACAGCACCTGGAGTGTGCGTGGTAACGATGTAAAATGGGATATGGTGCCTTATCCTGTTCAGCTTATAGGTGGTGCAGTATTGCATTCGGGTAAGATAGCTGAGATGGCAACGGGTGAGGGTAAAACTCTTGTGGCTATTTTGCCGGTTTACCTTAATGCATTAGCCGGCCGCGGTGTGCATTTGGTTACTGTTAACGATTACCTTGCCAAGCGTGACTCGGAATGGATGGCCCCCTTGTTCGAGTTCCATGGACTGAGAGTAGATTGCATTGACAGGCACGAACCTAACTCGCACGAACGCAGGTACGCTTACTTAGCAGATATTACATACGGTACCAATAACGAATACGGTTTCGATTACTTACGCGATAACATGGCCCGTTCACCGGGCGACCTGGTACAACGCGGACACTACTTTTCTATTGTCGATGAGGTCGATTCAGTGCTTATTGATGATGCCCGTACGCCCTTAATTATTTCGGGCCCTACACCGCGTGGCGACAAGCACGAATTTTTCCAGATGAAACCACGTGTAGAAAAATTGATGAATGCCCAACGCACCTTTGTGAACAAAGCATTGATAGATGCTAAAACACTTATTGAAAGCGGCGATAAAGAAAAGGAAAAAGAAGGTGGAGTTGCTTTATTGCGTGCATACAGAGGTTTACCTAAAAATAAGGCGCTCATAAAATTTTTGAGTGAGGAAGGACGTAGGGCTCTATTGCAGAAGACAGAGAACTTCTACATGCAGGACCATGGCAGGGAAATGAGCAAGATAGACGAGGAGTTATTTTTTGTTATTGACGAAAAAAATAATACCGTAGAGTTAGCTGAAAAAGGAATTGACCTGATCACTTCGCAAGGAGAAGATCCTAAGTTTTTCATTTTACCGGATGTGGGTAGCGAGATTGCCAATATTGAAAAAATGGATGCTACTGATGAGGAGAAAGCAAAAATAAAAGATGAACTACTTCGTGACTTTTCTATAAAAAGCGAACGTGTGCATACCATTAACCAATTGCTTAAAGCATATACCCTATTTGAAAAAGATGTGGAGTATGTGGTGATGGAAGCTGAAGTAAAGATTGTGGATGAGCAAACAGGCCGTATTATGGAAGGCAGACGTTATTCCGACGGCTTGCACCAGGCTATTGAGGCGAAGGAAAACGTTAAGATTGAAGCCGAAACACAAACCTACGCAACTATAACACTGCAGAACTATTTCCGTATGTACCACAAGCTTGCAGGTATGACGGGTACTGCCGAAACAGAAGCAGGTGAGTTGTGGAGCATTTATAAACTGGAAGTTGTAGCTATACCTACCAACAGAGGTATGATACGCGATGACAGGCAGGATTTGGTTTACAAAACAAAACGTGAAAAATATAATGCCGTTATTGACCAGATACAGGAAGCAGTAAAATTAGGAAGGCCTGTGCTGGTAGGTACTACATCGGTTGAAGTGTCAGAGTTACTTAGCCGTATGTTAAAACTACGTGGCATAAGGCATAACGTACTGAATGCAAAGTTACACGAGCGTGAGGCTGAAATTGTTGCTGAAGCAGGTACTCCCGGTACGGTTACAATTGCTACTAACATGGCGGGCCGTGGTACCGATATTAAACTGGGAGCCAATGTTGCGACATCGGGTGGCTTGGCCATTATGGGCACTGAGCGCCATGAATCGCGTCGTGTAGATCGTCAGTTACGTGGCCGTGCAGGCCGTCAGGGAGATCCGGGTTCATCACAGTTCTTTGTATCGCTCGAAGATGATCTGATGCGTTTATTCGGTTCGGAGCGTATTGCCAAGATGATGGACAGGATGGGTATTGAGGAAGGTGAGGTTATACAACACGGACTCATTACCAAATCGATTGAACGCGCGCAAAAGAAAGTAGAAGAAAACAACTTTGGTACCCGTAAGCGCCTTATCGATTACGATGATGTAATGAACCAGCAACGCGAGGTTATTTATACCCGCCGCCGCCACGCTTTATTTGGCGAAAGGTTATCGCTCGACATTGCGAATATGTTCCTTGATGTATGCGAAACTATTGCAGGCGAATATCATTCAGAGGATATAGATTATGAAGGATTTAAAATAGAAGTATTACGTACATTCTCTGTGGAAACTCCGGTTACACAAGAAGAGTTTGATAGCCTTACTACAGACCAGATAGCTGACAGACTTTTTGAAAAAGTACAGACCAGCTACCAGAAAAAATACGATAAGATTGCCAAAGAAGTATTCCCGTTTGTAAAGAATGTTTTTGAAGACGCCAACAATCGTTTCGAAAATATTCAAATACCAATGTCGGATGGACTGCGTGTAGTACCGGTAGTAGTAAATCTTAAAAACGCATACCAAAGCAACGGCAAAGAAGTATTGCGCGAGCTTGAAAAGGCTGTGATATTAGCCGGTATGGATGATGAGTGGAAGGAACACCTTCGTGAGATGGATGACCTCCGCCAATCGGTGCAAAATGCTGTGTACGAACAAAAAGATCCCTTACTGATATATAAATTTGAATCATTCAAATTATTTAAGGACATGGTTGTAAGGATGAACAAGAGCATATCTTCATTTTTGATGAAGAGCGCTGTGTTTGTTCAAAACCCTGATCAGATAAAAGAAGCCGAGATAATAGAACACCCGGAAGTGGAGTATGAAACCAGCCGTGCAGGTGGCGAAGCCCAACAACAAGGTGGTGCTGCTCCTGTAAAGGTACAACAGCCAGCCAAGGCCGAAAAAAGAGTGGGGCGTAATGATCCTTGCCCTTGCGGTAGCGGTAAAAAGTATAAGAACTGCCACGGAAAATAAGGCTAATAGTTCAAGTAAAATGCATAGTATCGGTTGAGCATTATGAAAGATTCTAAAATAATGCGAGCCCTGCCTTTTGTGGCAGTAGTTTTTATTGCACTTATTGTTTGGGCAATTTGTTACCCTGCCTTTATGAATGGCGATAGTCTGGTACAATATAACCAGGCCCTTACCGGAAATTACGATGATTGGCACCCACCTGTAATGGCGATCATCCTGCACTATGTTTTGAAACTGGGTGGTGGGATTGGTTTCATTACCTTATTACAAACCGTATTGGGTTGCCTTGGTATTTATTTATTGTCGAAACAAGTTCTTCAATTGTTTGGAGCATCTGAAAAAACAAAATGCTATTTCCCTATTGTACTTTTAGTATTTCTTCTTACGCCTGTAACGCCGCTTGCCTTTCATTTAATGGCTTTTATTAAAGATACATGGGTAGTGATTGGTCTTGTTTGGATAGCTTACCTTGCTTTGCATTTAGTACAGATTAAAGTAAACAAACTGAAGAATTACAAATTCTTCTATGTTCTTTTGTTTATAGCAATGTTACTTGTAATGCTTGTAAGGCATAATGCTATAGTGCTGATTCCTGTGTTTGTTTTACTCCTGTTCTTTTTATCTGATGCTTATATAAATACAGGCAAATTTCATGTATCGGGTATTATGCCGGGTGTTTACTATCTGGCCATTTATTTTATCCTTTCTATTCAAATTAATGCTGCATTTAAGGTTACAAAAACCCATCCCGAAAATCAGGTATATGCAACCGAATGCCTTGGTGTTTTGGTAAATAATATGGATGATAAAAAGTATTTGCCCTATATGTATAGTCATCTTACACCTATATACCAAAAAGCATATATACCAGGCAATGTGGCGCCTATCATGTGGTGGGGCCCCGTTAAAGCGGTCGATACTATATTCAACAGAGATGATACTGCATTTACCAAACAGTATTATAGTCTCTTAACGCATGATCTAATGGCAATTGCCAGAGTAAAATGGGATGGTTTTAAAATGATGCTCAGGCCGCACGTAGAAAAGCAATGGTTTCACCCGATGCTCGATGACAATAAATATGGCCTTATGCAGAACGGGAAACTCAAGGGTATAAGAGATAAATGGATAGATGCCGCAAGCAACTTGCATGAAACAAAACTGGTGCACTATGGCTTCGGCGAACATTCATTGTGGATACTTATAAATGGAGCAATGCTACTGTTCTTCTTTATAAAAAGGCGTACGAAGAATGCAATGTTCATCACTGTGTTATTACTCCCGCTTACCTATTATGCATCATACCTACTGGCCTCAACCGGACCCGATTTCAGGTTTATGTACCCTGCAACATTGCTGGTTCAGGTAATTACGGTTACTCTTGTCGTTGCTCTCATTACGCGCAAAAAGCAGGCTTTAACGGTTTAGATTAGATGCTTGACTAAAGCATATATTTGCTTGAACGAATTATGCTAACCCTGGTGTAACAATGAAAAAAAATTATCTCTTAGTTCTTGCTGTTGTATTTTTAATTAATACTGTACTCTATTCACAAGCAATAACACAAGTAACAAGTTTCGGAACTAACCCCGGTGCCTTGAATATGTATACCTATGTGCCATCGGGTATTAGTGGCAAGGCACCCTTAGTTGTGGCTTTGCATGGTTGTACCGAAAGTGCAAACCTTTATTCTACGCAAACCGGTTGGAACAAGATAGCTAACGCACATAAGTTCTATGTAGTTTATCCTGAACAGATAAGCGCAAATAATAGCAGCCTTTGTTTTAACTGGTTCGATACTACCGATGCAAGCCGTAATGTTGGTGAGGCCTTGAGCGTGAAGCAGATGGTAGATTATATGAAAGCACACTATAGCATAGATACCACTGAAATATTTGTTACCGGCCTTTCGGCAGGGGCAGCAATGACTGCAGTAATGATGGCTACCTATCCTGACATTTTTGTTAAAGGAGCTATTATGGCAGGCTTACCTTACAAAGCGGCTACTTCAATATCAACAGCATTTAATGCACAGAATGGTTATGTAACTATGACCCCTGCACAATGGGGAGCGTTGGTGCGCGGTCAGAACCCCGGATATAAAGGAAATTACCCAAAGGCAATGATATGCCAGGGAACATCTGACCTTACCGTTAGCCCGACAAACGCTGCTGAACTTATGAAGCAGTGGACCAATCTGAATCATGCTGATCAAACAGTAGATTCGACCAATAGCGCATTTCAAGGAAATAGCAATGTGATACAAACCATTTATAACGATAGTAATGGTAACCCGGCGGTGTATATATATAGAATAACGGGTATGGGGCATGGTATTGCAGTAGATACCGGTTCATGCCCACGCAAGGGTGGCGCGACAGCTACCTATGCTTTAGAGGAAACAAATTTCCATTCTACCTATTGGGCAGCAGATTTTTTCAATCTTATTCCTAATCCGTATGTAATTACGGGGGCAATTAGCGTATCAGTATCCGCTACAGGCCAGGTTTACAGCGTTCCAAATACAACAGGCTCAACTTATACATGGACAGTTCCTGCCGGAGCAACTATTGCAAGTGGACAAGGTACTAATAGTATTACTGTAAATTTCGGAACCCATAGCGGTGATGTATCGATTACTGAAACTGAAAAAGGCGGATGTAAGAATGATCCTGCTGTATTATATGTTACTGTAGGTGTCAGTACCAGTATCTCTGACATAACTCAGCCTGAAAGTAGAATGTATTACAACCAAAATGAGAACAGTATTCATACTGAAAATATTCCTGCTGCTGCATTAAGGACTTTACACATTTATAATTTATTGGGGCAAGATTGTACTCCTGTTTATTCTGTAAATGGTACAACATTGGTGTTGGATAAAAAACTGCCAAGCAGCATTTATATCATCAGCCTGCAAGATCCTTCGAGAAGATATGGCGGGAAGATTGCTGTGTTATAATATATTTTCGCTTAATTGAGGGAAGGAATGGTATGTCGCCCCTAACAGGGCTTTGATTAAAACGATTTTACTTTTTCTATTACTATTTAGCCCCTCCGGGGCAACATATTAATAGCATTCAAGCAAATAAATACTCATAAGCTCCATAGGCGCGAAATAGTTGGTTAGAGTTTTGAGTCGACTTTTAAACTTAGGAACAATACTAGTGTTCGTTCCTTATATCCTTACCCCAATGCAGTTTTTTGCGTAAGGTTTCGGTAAAGCTTGTCCCGGGTATTTGAATCAGCTTCACTCCAAATGATTCTTTACGGATAACCAATTCAACAGAAGAATCTATATCCTCTGCACGCGAATCGAGAGAAACCAAATTGGTTGGGCTTCTACCCTCTACCTTTAGTTTAATAGTATAGCTATCGGGTATAACCACAGGACGTACATTCAGGTTATGCGGTGCAATAGGGGTTATTATAAAGCTGGAATCATCCGGTAACAGAATGGGTCCGCTACAACTTAAAGAGTATGCTGTAGAACCTGTTGGGGTAGCAATTATCAAGCCATCTGCCCAGTACGAGTTAAGGAACTCATCATTCAGGTAAGTGTGTATGGTCAACATGGTTGATGCATCTTTACGTTGTACGCAAATTTCGTTCAATGCATAATTGTACTTTCCAAAAAGGGAGCTCGAAGTATCTAAACTGAGCAGTGTGCGGTTCTGTATGGTGAACTTTTTATTCTTTAAGGCAATAAGTGCCGGGGAAAAATTCTCTTCAGGCACAATGGCTAAAAAGCCAAGCCTTCCAGTATTTATACCCAATACAGGGATGCCGTTTTTAGCAACATAAGGCAGAGTTTCTAATAAGGTTCCGTCGCCACCCATGCTTATCAGGTAATCGACTGACCCGGCAGGTAATTCAGCTGAGAAAGTTCCCGGCTTTTTCTTAAACGATATTATTTCCTTGAGTGAATTATAAAAGGCCTCATGAATTATATAATCAAATTCGAGCCCATCTAACTGTGCAAAAATGTTCTTTACATCTTCAGTAAGATTTGATGCTGTTGGCCGCCCGTATATAGCTATCCGCATAAGCTGATTTATAATATTCAAAGGTAGCAAAATACAATGGAACATAGATTTGACCGATTAAACGGATTCACAGTGATTTTATCTGTGCTTATCTATAATATCCGTGTCATCCGTGTTCTATTGCGTATCTTTGCTCATATGATAGACTTTAAGCGCCTTAACCATCTGCAAATTTGCATACCCCGAGATAAAGAAGAAGAGGCAAGAAGGTTTTATACCTATACCATAGGGCTTAAAGAAATACCTAAACCTGAGGCACTTATACCCAATGGCGGCCTTTGGTACCAAGTAGGTGATATACAACTACATATAGGCACCGAAAACGAGATAAATAAATCGAAACGCCATCCAGCTTTTGAGGTAGGTAACCTGCAAACTGCCCGCGAACATTTAGAAATGCACATGGTTGCTATAAAAGAGGAAACACCTGTACCCGGCCAAAAACGCCTATCGTTTACCGACCCTTTTGGCAACAGAATAGAGTTGCTGGAATTGGTGTAGCCCTATCTTTTGTCTTTCCCAAGCAGGAAAGACATTTCAATTGTACAGAATACCTACTTGAATGCATATAATTATCTATTCCTATTGCGGTCTGGTGTATAGTTAATGCGGCGCATAAAAGATAATAGAACCCAGATAGTATTTAGTAACGCTTCTCCCTTAAGGGAGAAGTAAGGATGAGGGTAATAAAAAGTGTTAAAAAAATTGCCTTTGCAACCTTTTAGGCGTATCTTCGTTAAGAGAATTTAAGAAGAGCGTGATGATGTCGGATAAGTTCCTGGAATATTTAAGGTTTGAGAAAAAGTTTTCACCACACACACTGGTTTCGTATCAGAATGATATGAAACAATACAGTGAGTTCCTGAAGAAGATGTATGAAATTGAAAAGCCCGAAGAGGCTACCGCCGTTATGATACGTTCGTGGATGGCAGGGCTTATGCAGGAAAAAATGGCTGCTAAAAGTGTTATACGCAAAGCATCTACCCTGCGTACGTTTTATAAATTTTTATTGCGCGAAGGTGTTATTGAAACTACACCTATGGCAAAAATAATCTCTCCTAAAACCCCATCACGCCTGCCGGTGTTTGTAAACAAAAAAGAAATGGAGAGTTTGTTTACCGATATTAAATTTCCTGAAGGTTTTACCGGAGTACGCGACAGACTGGTGCTGGAACTTTTTTATGCTACCGGCATTAGGCGCACCGAGCTTATTACCTTAAAGGATAGTGATGTGAACCTGTATAACCTGACTATAAAAGTATTAGGTAAAAGAAACAAGGAAAGGATAATACCTATTACCCCCTTCTTTAAAAAGTATGCCGAAGAGTATCGCAGTGAACGAAAAAAAATAGGTACTGATTGTGCATCTTTTTTTGTGAACGAAAATGGCACACCCTTATACGATCAGGAAGTGTACCGGATGACAAAAAAATATTTGGGCATGGTAACAACCCTACAAAAAAAGAGTCCGCATGTATTGCGCCATACCTTTGCCACGCATATACTTGATAATGGCGCCGATATAAATGCAGTAAAAGAGCTATTGGGTCATAGTAATCTTTCATCAACACAGGTGTATACCCACAATACGCTTGATAAACTTAAGCGCGTGCATAAGCAGGCGCATCCACGAGGTTAATTAATATTTAATAACTATATAAAACCTAAGAATCATGCAAGTTAAAATTCAATCCATCCACTTCGATGCCGACAAAAAGCTCCTTGACTTTATTCAGGAAAAAGTAGATAAGCTGGGCCACTATTACGATGGAGTAATGGGTGGTGAAGTGTTCCTCCGTGTCGAAAAATCAAAAGATACACAGAATAAAATAGCTGAAATAAAAATTCAGACCCGTACAGGCGAACTGTTTGCGAAAAAGCAATGCAAGACCTTTGAAGAGGCTGTAACCGAATCGACTGACGCTTTACGTATACAGGTTAAGAAGCATAAGGAGAAAGTAAGACAGGTATAAATTTAATTTCTCTAATAATTAAAAACCCCTGCCTAAAGGCGGGGGTTTTTGTTTTATTAGCAATAATTTTAACTAAAGTGTGGCATTCCCAGAGCGAAACGTACTAAGAGAATCAATTCAAGGGCTAAGCTTCCAGTTAATAGAAAGGATGATAATACTATTTCTAGGAAATATTTTTTACAATAATGAATGATTTCAGTAATTGATATTATTTAATTTTTTAATTTGACCTACCAATCTCTTGAAATTTATGCCAAAATGAAATTTACTTCTATAGATAATCTATTAAAAGAAATTAATAAGACTCAAAAAATGATTTCAGGAATCTTAGTTGTTATCGAAATGTACAAAACAATAATAGATCCTAATAATGACTTAAAAGACGACGAAAGAGTGAAGCAATTTGCCGAATATTTAGATTTTAGCGAGGAAAGAATAGAGGCCATCTATGAGCTTGGCTTTATTCGTTTATTCGCGGCTTTTGAATCGTTCATGTATGATTATCTAAAAGAACTTTATTTATTATATCCTAATAGTTTACCCTCCGATAGAAAAATTGATATCGGATCCTTATGGAGCCTTCATACACAAGCGGACGTTAGAGAGTTTATAGTAGACCAAATTGCTATAGAACATTCCTATGAGATAAATGTTTGGGAGAATACTTTGAAAAATACGTTCGGCATTGAAACTTTCAAGGATAAGGATCAAAAGAAAGGGTTATTAACATTAAATTTATATAGGAATATGTCAATGCATGCTGGGGGAAAATTCAACTCGAAAACGTTTAGGGATATAAGAAAAATCGTCTTCGGGAACAAAAAAAAATACGATAGTACTGATAACTATAATTTTAGCACACACAAAATTGAGGTCAAACATAAATTAAAATTTCAGCATTTATTTAGAACAATTGAAGCCATAATATTGCATCTAAATAAGGTGAGTCCAAAGCCAGTTGCTAATAATATGGAATAAATTTTCATAGGTCATATTCCAGGTCAAAAAATATTCTAGCAAGAAGTTTTCAGGGTATTCTCAATTATTTAACTTCATTTTAAAAGAGTTCATGAGATTGAAACCATGACTATTTTTATGAACCTCTTTTCGACCTGTTGAAAACTACATTGCCTTTTTAACCACTAAGCAAAGGCTAAGTTGTAACTTTGTACCAACCATTTGGCACCACAAAAAATGAAACCTGCAAGAACGATTAAAATGTCAAAATTTTGGCGAGATATAAGCTTTGAAGATCAAGAAAATTGAAGATGTATTTACCGCCAAAAACCGCCAGTTTCCGCCAATTATTAAGCATCAATTAAAATTGTAATAGCTTAATAATCATGAGCTCCGATAAAAATTAAACGATATGCGAACAGCGAAGCCCTCACGAATACCTTGATTATAAAATTAGATACTATGAGTAATACCACCACTGACCCACATGCACTTAATATGGAAGAGATACTTCTACAGGCTCAACGAAAGGGGGGGTAGCAAAATGACAAAAAATATTCAGGGTATTTATTTTGGAAATCAAGCACTTAGTAGTGTAACAGGGGGTATCAGGTGCTACCTCCTGAATCAATTACGAATTAAAAATTACGAATCAAAAACTTAGTGAATCTTTGTGCTCTTAGTGCCTTAGTGGTGAAAAAAGGGAATGGAATACACTTCGACAAGTTCAGTGTGACAATAAACATTGCGCCTCAGCGTCTTTGCGGTAAATGGTAACATATTTCGTATTTTCACCTTCTCTCAGTAAATAAGCTAATGGAAAACAACACCTTAAAACAAACGCTCTCGCTATTCGATGCTACTATGATAGTAGCCGGCTCAATGATAGGGTCGGGTATATTTATAGTGAGTGCCAGTATGTCACAACAGTTGGGCTCATCGGGCTATTTGTTGTTGGCGTGGGTGGTTAGTGCCGTTATTACATTAATGGCAGCACTAAGCTATGGCGAGCTTGCCGGTATGATGCCAAAGGCAGGTGGGCAATACGTTTATCTTAAAGAAGCGTATGGTCCAAGGGTAGGGTTTATGTATGGCTGGACCGTATTTACAGTAATACAAACGGGTACCATAGCAGCAGTAGCTGTTGCCTTTGCCAAATACACAGCAGTATTTATTCCGGCAGTAAGTACCACCAATATTATTCTGGATTTAGGTTTTCTGAAAGTATCAGCAGGACAGCTATTAGCGATTGCCACTATTGTAATTATAACCTATATAAATAGCAGAGGAGTACAAACGGGTAAAATGCTGCAAGGTATATTTACCTCAGCGAAACTAATTGCGTTGTTATTACTGATAATTGTAGGGCTTATTGTTGCGTTCAATGGCCATTTTATACGCGAGAATTTTCAAAATATGTGGAATGCTTCGGCAACTACAGTTTCTGATAAAGGAGAGGTAAGCACAATTCCGATTAGCGGAATGACCTTAGTAGCTGCTATGGGTGTGGCAATGGTAGGCTCATTATTTTCGAGCGATGCATGGAACAACGTAACATTTATATCGGCTGAAATAAAAAAACCAGGACGAAACATACCCCTGGCATTGCTTTTCGGAACATTGATAGTAGGTGTTTTGTACATACTGGCTAACATTACATACTTGTGTATACTGCCATTGCATGGCACACCAAGCGGAACGGGTGTAATGCAGCAGGGCATTCAATATGCAAAAGATGAACGTGTGGCAACAGCTGCAGTATCTATAATACTTGGCAATGCTGCGACTTATGTAATGGCAGCACTAATTATGGTATCTACATTCGGGTGCAACAATGGTATAATACTATCGGGTTCACGTCTTTATTATGCCATGGCCCAGGACGGACTTTTCTTTAAACAGGCAACCCAGCTAAATGCGAAGGGTGTACCGGCCAAATCATTAATCATTCAGTGTATATGGGCATCTGTGCTATGTCTGTCAGGTAAATACAACCAATTGTTGGATTATGTTATTATAGCATCGCTGCTCTTTTACATATTTACCATAGCCGGAATATTTATTTTGCGAAAAAAACAACCGAATGCTGAAAGGCCATATAAGGTTTTCGCATATCCTGTTTTGCCTGCGCTGTATATAATTACCGCCCTTGCAATTAGTATTGATCTGCTTATTGATAAAAGCACGCAGAATAATACCTGGCCGGGTATTATAATAGTGTTGCTAGGCTTGCCTGTATACTACATCGTTAAGAAAAAAGAAAAGGCTTAGGCCTGCTACTCACCCCCGACCCCTCTCTTTAAATAGAGAGGGGAGAAATGGAGAAACAAAATATGAAAGCTGTTACAGCACAAGAATTTTTTAAGCTATCATCACAACATCCTGTTATTGATGTGCGCACACCTGCTGAGTTTGAACATGGACATATACCAGGTGCGGTAAATATTCCATTATTCAGTAATGAAGAACGTGTTATAATTGGTACCATATATAAACAAGAAGGTAAGAAACCTGCTATGCTAAAAGGCATGGAATTGGTTAGCCCGAGGTTCTCAGAGTTTGTTCGCACTGCAGAAACTATTTCGAATACAGGTACATTATTAGTGCATTGCTGGAGAGGTGGTATGCGTAGTGGAGGCATGGCATGGCTCTTTGAATGGTATGGCTTTAAGGTATATACCTTGCAGAATGGTTACAAGGCTTTCCGCAAAATGGTGTTGGATACTTTTATAGAACCCCGTAGCATAAAAATACTTGCAGGGCGAACAGGTTCAGGCAAAACATTGATATTGAAAGAGATTGAGAAACTAGGTAAGACCATAATTGATTTAGAGGAGTTAGCGCACCACAAAGGCTCTGCCTTTGGTACTTTGGGCGAAGAGCCACAACCAACACAAGAGATGTTTGAAAATGAATTAGCAGTGAGTCTTTGGAATATACCTGCAAACGAAACGATATGGCTTGAGGACGAGAGCCAGAACATTGGGAGGTGTTTAGTATCAATTGATTTTTATGCTCAAATGCGTGCGGCACAGGTCTATTATGTTGATCTGCCAGTAGAGAAAAGGGTTGAGTATTTGGTACAAGCATATGGGAAATATTCAGCACAGGAGCTGATAGAATCAATTGAAAAAATAAGAAAGCGTGTTGGCTTTCAGAATGCGAAAGCGGCAGTAGAGGCTATTAACACCGGTGACTTGAAGAAAGCCTGTGAGATTAGTTTAGTATATTACGATAAGAGCTACGACCATGGCGTAGCCAAACGGGATGCAAGCACCATTAATAAAATTCAATTTGAGGAATTGAATCCAAAAGAAATTGCGAAAGGAATTATATAGATTTGCTAAAATGGATACACTTCAAAAAATATTCAGCCTGGTTTTTATTTTCTGTAACTCCTTTTTATTCGGTCAGAATTCTTCAAAAATTTATAAGAAGAATGGTACCCTAATTGCGGATTCAACATTTTCAATAAGCAGAATTCAACGGAAAGATTTTCTTCACATTGAAGATACTTTATTGAAACAAATTTGTAATAAAATCATATATCCTGAAGTTGAGCGTGAGGCGCAAATAGGAGATAGTTTAATAGTAGTATCTTTTACTATAAACAAGAATGATTCATTAAAGGATTTTAAAATTGAGAAAAGGCTTGAGAAGAGTGATATAGGTATAATTAAAGAAATTGAAAGGTTACTTGTAAAGCATTCTCCTGCATTAGGATACCATGTTTCTAATAAAATAAACGGAAGGAGATTTTATCTGGCATTTAAATTTAGTATGAATGGTACTTTTACTGGTGCCATAATAAGAAATGGAGTAATAATTATGAATTATAAAAAGCTTGAAGTTTATCCAGAGGGGCATAGTGTTAGAAGCGTTATAATAGACTACTGACAAGTATTTGTAGATTTTAAAACTTATTAATTAAGAAAGTGACCTTTATTTTGGAGAACTAGCTTTCACCTGTAGTTCAAAAAGCTGTAGCAGAACCTTAGTATCAACATCAGCAATTTTACCAACATGCAAGCAACCTCCACTAAAAGAATGCTTGCCTAACTTATTCAATAATGCATTATATTTTTCACCTTTTTCACCCATCATGTAAATTGAAAAATCTTTGCTGCGTGAAGCAAAGCCTATTTGGAACCATTCGTTTTCTTTACCGCTCGCAAGCTTATATGTACTATCGCCAAGGCCTACGATAGCAGTGCCCCACATTTTGGGTTCGCTTTTAGTGGCCTTCTTCATCAGTTCAAGAATAGTAAAACTGTCCTTGCGCTTTTGTTCTTCTTTAATAGTATTTAAAAAACCTTCAACGCTTGCTTTTGTCTTTTGGGTTTTGTTTTCAGCCATGGCTCAAAATTTTAAAATAAAAATTATGCTTTTTTTGAAGTTACTTCCGAAATTAATTCAGCCACATCAAGCACTTTTATATTTTGCTCTTTGTTAAAATGTTTTACTCCGTCGGTCATCATGGTCATGCAAAAAGGGCAGCCTGTAGCAATTACTTCGGCACCTGTTTTCATAGCTTCTTCTGTGCGCTCGATATTTACTTCTTTATCGCCCTTCTCAGCTTCTTTAAACATCTGTGCTCCGCCTGCACCACAGCAAAAGCTTTTGTGCTTATTGCGTTGCATTTCGGCCAGCATCACATCCATTTCCAGTATAACTTCTCTCGGCGCTTCATATATTCCATTACCACGGCCCAAATAACAAGGATCATGAAAAACAATTTTTTTGCCTTTATAAGAACCACCTTCAATAGTTATTCTGCCACTTTTTATAAGGTCGTTTATAAAGCTGGTATGGTGCATTACTTCGTACGTGCCACCCAACGAAGGGTATTCGTTCTTAATAGTATTAAAGCAATGTGGGCAACCGGTAACTATCTTCTTAACTCCATACCCATTCAGTATAGTAATATTGTTCATGGCTTGCATCTGAAAAAGGAATTCGTTACCCGCACGCTTGGCAGGATCGCCTGTGCAGGATTCTTCGGTACCCAATACGGCAAATTTTATACCCGCATTGTTCAGTATACGAACAATAGCAACCGTTATTTTCTTTGCCCTTTCATCAAAGCTTCCGGCGCAGCCAACCCAAAAGAGGACTTCAGGCGTTTCGCCTTTGCTTGCCATTTCGGCCATGGTCGGTACGGGTATCTTTTCTCCTTCAGCCATAATTTACAAGTTTATGCTTCAAAAATAACAATTTCAAATAGTAGCTTTAGTATTTAACCCGTGTTTTACCAAAGATACCTGCTAGTTATTTCGTTTATATGGTTAAAGTAAGGCACTATGGTAGTAATAACAGATTGAAACAGAATAGTAAAATAAAAATGAGAAAAAGCCTGAAATTGCGAAAGTTCGGAATATTTGCTATATATTTACGACAATTAATTCATCTTTTTGGCGTGTTAATAGTACTAACAAGTGCAACTAAATCAATATTAATAACATCTTAAGATAAGTAAATGTAAACTGAAATATAGCCATTCTTTCTTGAAATTAATAGGACAGATAGGATATACAATTGCTTTATTACCAGATAGATTACCTTAAAAAGAAAAAAATGAAAAAAATATTACTCCTAGCTACGGCTTTATTTATTGCTTATAGCGGATTTGCTCAGTCAAACTCCGTTCCTAACCCAAGTTTTGAGAACTGGACATATGTAGCTTACCAGGATCCTATTAATTGCCAATCTGCTAATGATCAGAATGGAAATAATGGAGCACCGCCAACTTTATTCAGGGTTACGGACCCATTTCATGGAAAGTATGCTGCGCAAATGAAATCATTAAAATTCGGTAATGATACAGGCGCTTCTTATTTTGCTTTGGGTAATCCTGGCGGCGGCGGCGGCCCATCGGGCGGCACACCTGTTAGCGGAATGCCTACAGGTTTCAGAGTGTATTATAAGTATACAATTAAAGCGCATGATACAGCAATTATAATTATGGAATTTAAAAAGGCAGGAGCTATTATTGGCCAGACCTTTTACCAGATATACGATACTACCAGTACATATAAACTCTTTACCCAGACATTTACAGCGTTGGGACAGACTCCAGATACAATGATAATTGCCTGTGCCTCTTCTTCAAGAGTAATAAATAGTAATGGTGGTAGCAGTGGCTGGGCACCGGGAAGTATATTTCAGGTTGATAGCATGACCTTTACAGGATTAGTTACTCAGCCCAAAGATTTTGATGGTGATTTTGAGAATTGGACAAATGATACCGTTTTCAATCTCGTTGGATGGAATGTAAGTCAAAACGGTGATAGCCTCCCAATGCGAACCAATGATGCATATGCAGGCAAATACGCTGTTGAGCTTGCTACATCATATAATAATTGCAATTCATGTTCCAGCAATGTTCAGGCTACCGTAATAACAACGGGAAAAATCAATAAAAATAGCAGCCCTACCGGTGGATTGCCCTATACTTTGCAGAAGGATACTTTGGAGTTTTTCTATAAATTTTTGTCACCTAAAAACCTTGGCGATAGCGCTTATGTGGGTTTGCAATTTCATAACAACAGCAATAATAAGTATTATGATATTTATTTAGATACAGCATCGCACTATAGAAAGGTTGATTTTCCAATTGATTTGACAACCTTGTTTACCCCTGATAGCGTACTTATAAATATTCAGTCATCAATTACCAGAACTAATAACGGCGGACTACCAGCTACTGATATTGGGGCTATTTTGAAAGTAGACAGTATGCACTTTAAGTCACAACTATCAATTGTAGTAACTCCGCCTAATCCGACATTCTGTTCGGGTACAGGCGGCATTAAGTTAACTGCGAATGGTGCAACATCCTATACCTGGAGCCCTTCATCAGGATTAAGTGCTACAACAGGCTCTTCAGTTACAGCAAACCCTTTTTCTACCCAAACATATACTATAACAGGAACTTCCGGTGCTCTAGTTGGTACTCAAACAGTTGTAGTTACTGTAAATTTCCCACCAACTGTAAACATCGCACCTTCTGCACCTTCTATTTGTTCAGGCAATTCGGTTAACCTTACTGCTAGTGGTCTTTCGGTAAGTTATATCTGGAGCCCTTCAACCGGCTTAAGCGTTACCACAGGATCAAAAGTATCGGCAAACCCTGCAACTACTCAGGTTTATACTGTAACCGGAACAAATGCAGCAGGTTGTTCGGCTAATAATTCTGTAACAGTAAATGTTACAACCACACCAACGGTATCTGTGAAATCAGCAGCAGTAACAATTTGTTCCGGCAGTAATGCTCAAATGCAAGCAAGTGGAGCAACTACCTACAATTGGAAACCTGCTAATGGGCTTAGTTCTACTACTGGTACTACGGTAACAACAACTACAACGGTAACAACTACCTACACAGTTGTCGGGTATAATGGTACCTGTTCTGATTCAACTACAGTAGTTGCAACAGCTGATAGCCCTATAAAGGTTACTATGACCAGCACCAATGTAAGTTGCAATGGTATGTGTAATGGTACTGCTACACCTGCAGTATCAGGAGGTACTATTGGTTATGCTTATTCATGGAGTACAATCCCTGTTCAAACCGGATCATTAGTTACAAGCCTTTGTCCCGGACCGTATACAGTTACAGTTACTGATGGCTTAGGTTGTAATGCTACGGGAACAGTGAGTATTACCCAGCCAGCTGCGCTATCTGTTAATGTAACTCCTGTACCTACCACATGTGGCCAGGCCGATGGAGAGGGAATTGCGAATGTAACCGGTGGAACTACTCCATATGGTTATGCATGGAACTCTAGTCCTGTACAAACAACTCAAACTGCTTCGGGCCTTGCTGCAGGAACGTATAAAGTAATTATTACAGATGCCAACAAGTGCCTCGATTCTGCATCTGCAACATTAGCTACTTCAAGCGCGCCGGTTGCAACTGTTAAAATAACACCAAGCAATTGCGGTACTCACAATGGTATTGCAACTGCCAATGTAACAGGTGGAGTAAGCCCATATAAATATTCATGGAATACAGGTAAGACTACAGCAACAATAGATAGCCTTGCTGCAGGTGTATACATACTTACTGTAACCGATAAAAATGGTTGCTCATCCTTCCAGGCTGTTACAATTGGTGATACCAATGGCCCATCATTATCTGTAACATCAATTACTCAGAATAAATGTTACGGACAATCACTGGGAGCAATAAGTGTTAGTACAAGTGGTGGAAAAACTCCTTATCATTATTCCTGGTCGAACGGCGCTACAACTACAACCATAACAGCATTACCGGCCGGCCCATACCAGGTAACTGTTATTGATGCAACCGGTTGTACCGATGTTAAGTCTATTAATATTACTGCTCCGCCTGCAATAGCGTTAACTACCAGTTCAACTCAGGCTAGTTGCAAAACATCTAACGGCAGCGCATCTGTTATAGCATCCGGGGGAACATCTCCTTATGGCTATACCTGGAGTACTGCAGCTACCACTACAAATGTAACTGCAATACCTGCAGGAACATATAGCGTAATAGTGATAGATAATAATGGTTGTAAAGATTCAGCAAATGCATCAGTAAGTAATGCTTCAGGCCCTGTAGTTAAAATTACATCGGTTGTGAGCGATAGTTGCACAGCTAAAGGAAACAGTGGCTCTATAGATATATCTGATAGTGGGGGCTCAACACCTTATACCTACTCATGGTCGAATGGTGCTACAACATCTAATATTACAGCTCTCGGATCTGGTTCGTATGCAGTAACTGTTACCGATGCAAGCGGATGTATTGGAACAACTAATACTACTGTAGCACAAGTTCCTCCACCGGCAATTTCAATATGTATGGTAACTGTTAACCCTGCCAATAACCAAAACCAGGTGATATGGAACAAGAGCTTTACCAAAAGGATAGCTAGTTATAATATATATAAAGAAACTACTGCACCAGGCGTGTTCAATAAAATTGGCAGTGTGAAGGCAGATTCTTCTTGTATTTATAATGACACCTTGTCGAATGCATTGGTGCGTAGCTGGAGATATGAAATATCGCAGGTTGACTCATGCGGTAATGAGTCTCCATTAAGCCTTCCACATAAAACTATGCACTTAACAATTAGCCCCGGTACAAACAATAACTTTAACTTGATATGGGATAATTACCAGGGACTTAGCTTCGGGTATTATATAGTATACAGAGACAGCGTTATAGGTGTAGCCGGTGATAGTATTAACTATGTTACTAATAATGGTACTTATACATTCAGCGATAAACCTTGGACAGTTGCCCACAACTGGTATTATCACATGGGAATTAGTAATCCAGGTGGATGTACCCCAGCTATAGAGGCGGTTAATTATAATGCTTCAAAATCAAATACAGGTAACTTTACCGTATCGGGCATAGCAAGCGTAGATGCCGAGGTAAACTCATTCGAGGTTTATCCTAACCCATCGACAGGTACTATTAACCTGAACCTTGCTTTAGCAAGTGTGCGACAAAACATAAACGTAAAGGTTATTAATACAATGGGTCAGGTACTTTTGACCAACAAATACGATGATGTATCGGGTAGCCTGAAGAAACAAATAGACCTTTCGGCATATAGTAAAGGTGTTTATATAGTACAGGTTACTACCGGGAACAGCGTAATGTTCCGTAAGGTGGTAATTCAGTAAGTACCTTAATTTGAAACAGTTATAAAGTCCCGCAAATACTGCGGGACTTTATAATTTAAGGCATAGATAGATGTAATGTTGCCAAAATGCCTATTTTTGCGCCCCTATGTTACTAACACTTTTAAAATCAAAACTCCACAGGGTACGGGTTACCGAGGCTAACATTAACTATGTTGGCAGCATAACCATCGACGAAGACCTGATGGATGCAGCCGGCCTCCTTGAAAATGAGAAGGTACAAGTTGTGAATATCAATAATGGAGAGCGTATTGAAACCTACGTAATAAAAGGTAAACGTGGTTCAGGTATTATATGTCTTAATGGCCCTGCTGCACGTAAAGCCCTGGTTGATGATTTGGTAATAGTTATAGCCTATGCGCTAATGACACCCGAAGAGGCAAAGACCTACGATCCAATACTTGTTTACCCCGATAGCACTACTAATAAACTCAAGTAATTGAGCCCATTCATTAAAAATGCGTTAAAATTCCTCCTCTTTTTAGGGATAGGAGTAGGTCTCGTATACCTAATAGTCAGTAAGATAACGGCCGATGATTGGAAGAATATAAAATTTGCTGCTGCTAATGCCAATTATTTCTGGATAATACTGTCAATGGTTATAGGTGTATTTAGTCATCTTTTAAGGGCTGTACGCTGGAGAATGCTCATTGAGCCAATTGACAAAAAACCCGGTTTGGCAAATACATTCTTTTCGGTTATGATAGGCTACCTTACAAACTATGCTGTCCCAAAGCTTGGAGAAGTAACCCGTTGTGGTGTTTTAAGCAGGTACGAAAAAATATCTTTTGCGGGCTTAGTGGGAACTGTAGTTGTAGAAAGGGTAATAGATACTCTAACTATGTTCCTCTTCTTCGTAGTTATGTTAATGCTAAGCTTCAATAAGGTATACGGCATAGTAAAAATTAAAGCAACATCAATTTTCGAAAACAAATGGGATTCTATCAAGCATATTAATCCTGTTATTCTCATTGTCATAGCTATTGTATTGATTGCAGGTGTATGGTTTCTTTATAAGAAGAAAGACCATCTTTTTGGATTCGCAAAAAAGATCATTGAGAATTTTTTGGGAGGAATAAAAAGCATAGGCAATTTAAAAAAGCCCATTGCGTTTTGGTTTTGTTCTCTTGCAATATGGATATTATACCTGTTTATGTTATATGTATGTTTCTTCAGTTTCAGTGAAACTTCTCATCTAACCTTGTCTGATGCCATTGTGGTTTTGGTTTTTGCTACATTTAGCGCATTTGCGCCTGTTCCGGGAGGTATTGGTGCTTATCAATGGTTGGTAATAAGCGTACTTACTCACATTTATTTTATTTCGCAAACAACATCATTTACATTAGCATGGATAATTTGGTGTTCACAGCTTATTTTAGTTGTAATTTTAGGATTGATTTCATTGGTACTATTACCTTTAATAAATAAGAATGACAAGGCTGGAAGCGTTACAATCGAAGATTCAAAATAAAGAACAGTTAGCTCGTACTCTTGCGCTGTGGAGATTTAAGGATCGCAAAATTGTATTTACCAATGGTTGTTTTGACCTGCTACATAAAGGACATGTAACATACCTGGCTGAAGCAGCTGAGCTTGGCGATATGCTTGTTGTGGGACTAAACTCTGATGCATCAGTAAAAAAATTAGGTAAAGGTGTTAATCGTCCTATACAAGATCAGGACTCACGCGCACTTATACTTGCTTCACTAGAGAGCGTTGGCGCAATTATAATTTTTGATGAAGATACTCCTGTCGAGCTTATTAAGTTTGTACAGCCCGATGTATTAGTAAAAGGCGGTGACTGGAAGCCAGAGCAAATTGCAGGTTATGATACCGTTAAAGCAAAAGGCGGCGAAGTAACTATAATTGAATTCATACCAGGATTTTCTACAACTTCAATAGAGAAAAAAATAAAAGGATAATGGAAGAAGCAGAAGTAAAAAAGTATACAGAGATAAGTAAATTAGGTGAGTTTGGGCTCATCAAACATCTTACAGAGAAAATAGAACTGCTTCAACCTTCTACATTAAAGGGAGTGGGAGACGATGCTGCTGTTATAACCCCGCCTGCAAATGGAGAGGTAATGTTGCTTTCGACCGATATGATGGCCGAAGGAATACATTTTGAACTTACGTATACTCCATTGCGTCACTTGGGTTATAAAGCAATTGCAGTAAACGTATCTGATATATGCGCCATGAATGGCGAGCCAACTCAAGTAGTGGTTTCTATTGCAGTTTCAAACCAGTACTCCGTAGAGTCGTTAGATGAAATATATAAGGGCATAAGATTTGCCTGTAAAGAATATAAAGCTGATCTGGTGGGTGGCGATACCACTTCATCACGTTCAGGACTTGTGATAGATGTAACCATATTAGGCAAGACTCCAAAAGAAAAAGTAGTTTACAGGAGTGGTGCAAAACCAGGCGACTTGCTTTGTGTAAGTGGCGATTTGGGTGCAGCTTATGCAGGCCTGTTATTATTAGAGAAAGCCAGGAGGACACTCGGTGCAGATCCTGCTGAAAAACCTGAATTACAGGGATACGGCTATGTATTGCAAAAGCAATTGATGCCCCGTGCAAGAGTTGATATTATTGAAATGCTGCGTAACTCGGATGTTGTACCTACCTCTATGATAGATATATCTGACGGACTTTCGTCGGAAGTGCATCATATATGTGAAGCATCTAAAGTGGGTTGTTTGCTGGAAGAGGTTAAAGTACCTATACACGAAGAGACCATAAAAGTAGCACAGGAAAATGGGGCAACACCTTCACTATTTGCACTAAGTGGTGGCGAGGACTATGAATTGCTTTTTACGATCAGCCCTGCCGATTATCAAAAAATTAAAGAGCCAACTATGGTAAACATCATAGGTGAAATACTACCTGCCGAAGATGGTATTATGATTGCAGCTAAAGATGGCAAAATGCATCCACTAGCAGTTCAAGGTTGGGATGGATTGAAGGCAAAGTAAACAGCCCCTCCTAAATCCTCCCCATTGGGAAGGACTTAAATCAAAATCATGCTAAAAAGTATAGCCTAGCGTATATGTATTTTGCATATACATAGGGTTCATAGGTGTTGGGGCATATAGATTACCGTAATCCATTTTGTCATTATTGAAAACCCCAAACCCCATTATGTAGGTAAAGTTAAACTTAGTGGTGATGTTATAGCGTAAGCCAACGCCACCTACGGCCGAAAGATAAACACCCGGATCAACCCTGTGAGTCCACATATCTAAAACCGGATTTGCACCTGCGCCTAAGTATATGAATGGAGCTATTTTAGCATCCTCTTTAATTATATATCCATTCGCAAATTTGTATTTTACAGTTACGTTAGCGGTCACAAGCATCGATTTCATATTCAATTCAACCGCTCCGTCAGGCCAGTAAACTTCATCTCCATCTCTGCAATGTCCAAAATTACCAACAGTAGTTGAAGCCATGAAGTCAAAGGAAGGATTGATATAACGGCTATAATTTATCATACTGGCGCCATAGGTCTCATATTCAAAATCGAACCAGGTATTTTCAAGCACTCCGTTATAATTCTGTGTGCCAAAGCCTATACTGAGGTTGTTCCTATTATCTGCAGTTTGAGCAGAACTGTAAAGTGCAATTGCAAGTACTGCAATAAGAATTTTGTATTTCATGGTTTTATTTTTAAGTGGTTAATAATCAATAGAGTACTGTAAATATATAATTTTTTTCACTTTCTTTCCTCTTTTTTCACTTTTTAAGGGGGTATACACTTTTACCACCCTGTAATACCTTAACCCATTGGTTTTCAAAAAAATTACTCTAAAATTAGTTGTTATTCTGTCCACCCCCTCGCCTTCGTCCACTAAAAAATTTGGCGGAACATGGCGGTTTCTGGCGGAAAATATTTTTCTCTAGATCTTCCTTTAAAGACTGCATATCCTAATCGTTATATCAAAGAACACACACAAATTTAAACCATATATTTAGTATATGTAATAAAAAGGTGCAATAGTTTTCAACAACCCATTTATAAATAGAATAAGAAAGTCTTAGTCCCCTAATATTTGGGAGGGAGAGGGTGGGCTGCTTTTACTTTACAACTCCCAACTCTTTACCTACTTTAGTAAAAGCTGCAATAGCCTTATCTAAGTGTGCTTTGGTATGTGCGGCTGATAATTGTACCCGTATACGCGCCTGTCCTTTGGCAACAACCGGGTAAAAGAAACCAATTACATAGATGCCTTCTTTCAATAATTTGTCGGCCATGTTTTGCGATAGCTTGGCATCATAAAGCATAACAGGTACTATGGGGTGTATACCGGGCTTAATGTCAAAACCAGCTTTGGTCATGCCCTCTCGGAAGTAAAGCGCATTGTTCATTACCTTATCGCGCAGTTCTGTTGTTTTGCTAAGCAAGTCGAATACACCAATGGCTGCACCTGCAATAACCGGCGCTAATGAGTTAGAAAATAAATAAGGCCTTGAACGCTGACGGAGCATATCAATAATTTCTTTACGTCCGCTAACATAACCGCCCATGGCACCGCCAAGGGCTTTGCCAAGGGTACCTGTAAGTATATCTACCTTACCAATAACATCAGCATACTCATGTGTACCTCTGCCTGTTTTTCCCACAAAACCGGTAGAGTGGCTATCATCAACCATTACCAATGCCTTATATTTTTCTGCCAGTGTTACTATCTCTTTTAGTTTGGCAATGTAACCATCCATCGAGAACACGCCGTCAGTAACGATTATTTTAAATCTGTCTGCCGAGGCTGCTTTTAACTGCGTCTCCAGATCTTCCATGTCAGAGTTCTTGTAGCGATAACGCTTTGCTTTACACAAGCGGACACCATCAATTATAGATGCATGGTTCAACTCGTCTGATATAAGTGCATCCTGCTCTCCAAAAAGCGGTTCAAATACACCACCGTTAGCATCGAAGCAGGCAGCATAAAGTATTGTATCATCTGTATGCAGAAACTTCGATATTTTTTCTTCCAGTGTTTTATGAATATCCTGTGTGCCGCAAATAAAACGTACCGACGACATACCATAGCCGTGGGTATCTAATGCCTTTTTAGCAGAAGCAATTACATCGGGGTGAGAAGAGAGCCCCAAGTAATTGTTTGCACAAAAGTTAATCACCTCTTGCCCTCCCTGCACTTTAATATCAGCCCCCTGCGGACTTGTAATAATACGTTCGCGTTTGTAAAGGCCGGCCTCGTCAATAGATTTTAACTCGCCTTGTAAATGGGTATAGAATGATTCGTTTGACATAGTAGATAATTATATGGGGCAAATGTAGAAAAAGCAATTTATTTCTTCTTCTTTTTCTTCGGTTTGGGTATTTTACCAATGCGTGGATCGTTATGCAAGACCATTTCGCAGGCTTTTACAACTAAAGATTCAAAGTCATCATCATCGGCCTGAAGCATTTGCCAGCCGGTTTCCCCTTTGCCATTGTTAAGGACAGACACTGTGCAAAGCGATGGAAGTTCTTTCTTCAGGCTTTTATGGTGCTCATGGCTTGTAGCTATCCATACCCCATTTACTTCAGGATGTGTTTTTCTGTCACGCAAAATAAAAACGATCTTATCTCCCACGTATACTGCATAGCTGCCAAACATGGGGTTTATCCTTGGCTCTAATTGCATCAGGTAGTCAATTACAAAGTAGAAGGGAATATTGTGAGCGCGCGGCATACCTTATTTTAATAACTTCTTGGGTACTTTGGCTTTAATCAGTTCGTATGATTGCTTTATGTAGCCTTCCAACTCCTTACGATTTAGTACTGTCAAATCTTTCAGGCAAACCCATTTGTTGCGGGCCAGGTAAGGAGCGGGTATAAAACCTTCATGTACTGATAGCTCATCGAATTCTTCAGGTGTTACTTTAAATGTAACACTTAGCTCACCCGTGAGAGGTACACCACAAAATATCTTTCCACCAATACAAAAGCACAGGTCATTTTCCCACTTTACATCTTCGGTTGCTGCGGGTAGCTTTTTGCAAAAGGCACGGATATCTTCAATATTCATGGCTTAGTTTTTCTCTAAGAAGAACACTACTTTATTAAAATCTGCTGAAGCATTTATCACATTCCTGAACTGCTCATACATAGTTATAGGGTAACGCAGTTGTGCATAGTATTCGTCGCAATAAACAGTTACAGTATTACCATCTGTTTTATAATAGGAATGAAACTCCATAGTATGTGCATCAGTAGCTTTGCCATCATACACATCCATATTCACAGCATCTAAGTTCATTACCTTATATCCATCGGGAAGAGTGAATTTAATTTCGCGGTGATAACCGTGGTTATACCTGTTTTCAATAGGTGTGTGCCTTACCGAATCATGGTATAACTGGCTTTGAGGCCCAATCAATTCTCCAACCTTAAACAGGTATTTATTACCTGTTTTTTCCAGTACACTGTTGGTGCTGAAATCAGCTTCAATAACAAATGGGTTACGGAAAATATCGTTTTCATTATAGCCATATACTTTTACATTAGTAGGCTTTGCATCTTCAAATATCGATTTGAAGAGCTTATCTGTAAAATCTTTCCTGTCCTGGTCGGCCAGGTAATTGTAAAATGGCTGGAACGCATATGCCTCGTAACCCGAAAAGGTTTGTTTAAAGTGAAGATTAACAACCCCCAATTCCAGGTCGAACTTTACATCGGCATATATTTCACCGGTGGTTTTTTTATAATCGTTGCAAGGCAAATCACGCACCTGGCCAACACCTGTTTGCACATCTTTACCAATAGTAAGCGAATGCATAAAATACCCTTTCTGGCATATCCATTCAGCCGGAACAAAACCATAGCGTGATGCAACTTCAGTAGGTGCAATGTAGTTATTAGTAGCTGGGAAGTAGAGCATGAATTTCTGCAAATAGGTCCGTGACTCAAAATCACCATCAAAAGGCTTATCGAATCTGTCGGACGTCATAACAATTTGGTGTTTAATACCTGCGGCATTGAATAGTAAATGATATACTTTCATTATTCCGAGTTCATCGCATACATGATTTTTAAATATTACAGGGAGTGTTCCGCTCTTATCTCCACCTACATCTGCACGTACAACAATGGTGCCCTTAATTACACTTTCAATATGCCGTATTTTATCCTCGTCCGAAAACTTTTTAAGCTTCATCGTATCAATTACTTTTTCAGCTGTTTTCAAATCCTGCTTATCGCTTCCTTTATCAAGTATGTCAAATATTTTAGCGCAGAACTCGCTATATGAATACAATCGGGTATCAGGATCTTTAACTTTATCGTAAGCAAGTATATATTCTAAACGCATTAAAGCGCCATCTGCCGCCGAAAATTCTTCATTGTCAAAACCTTCAATATTGTGGCCAATTGAAAAAAGATGTCGTTTAGTATCTATAGTGGAATCTGTCACCATATCAGGGAAGCCATTATAGCTTTTGGCCAGGAACTCATACTGTTTTGGTGAGTAAATATCAACTTCAACCAGTTTATGCAAAGCGGTTCTGCGTATATATTCCGTACCATATATATGTATAGGGCGTCTTACGGTATATATATATTCCACCTCTCCGCCGGTTTCAATACCGTCAATGGCAAGTATCCTGTATGGCCCGGAGTTTTGATAATTATCAACGTCTTTTACATTTTTAGGGTTAAGCAAAGTTACCTTACCATCTTTAGCAATGGCACGGGCTTTCAGGTCAATTACCTTAACGCCTTCGCCCAATTGTATATAGGCAGTATTGTTTTCTTCTATGGCTTTATCTGAATTAACACGGACTATAAAATGGTGTGTGACATATAATGAAAGGGTATCGTAAGCATCGAAGTAATATTCCAATATGCGTTTGTCTTTTATCACTACCTCGTTTTTCTTTTTTTCAGCGGCTGACAGTTCATGTAGCTTAGGAGTTTCTTCCCAGTTATAGTTTTTGTATTCAGGCTGCGGTTTAGATACTTCAAACTGAGCAAATGAACCTGTATATAAGCAAACGGACAGAACCAGAAGAAATATTTTTCGCAACATGTTTATTGTTTTACTAAAGTTACAGATTCGTTGTAGGCACGCGAAAGGGCATGTATCATTTTGTTCCACTCAGCAAAGTCCTTCGGGTAAACCATCAGCGTATTTATATAAATATAGCTTTCATTTATAATTACGTTACCCTTAACAACATAGTTTATTTTAAAACCACCAATAGTGGAATTATAGTTTGCGCCTTCAGGCAGGTATGAAACCTTGTACCCCTTTGGTATATCAAGGGTATTGATGTTTTTGTCGATCGATTTAAAATCAATTTCACGTGGTGCTTCCCTGTCGGCATCCAGCAGGTCATTCATGTACGTTTTTTGTAATTGCATGTTTATATAAAGCTCATTGCCATTTTGTTTTACATAATCTTCCAGGCTGAATGCATAGTTTATTGCAAAATCTTTATCCCGATCAATAAGATTGTCGTACGAAGAACTATCCAGGCTGAATTTATTACTTCCCTTTTGCAGTATAGCAGTTAAGTACTTATGTTCATTTATTTTATCAATATTTTGCAAGCGATAACCAAGTAATATTTTATAGTAACCGCTCATTTTTAATTTGCCATGGCCTCTAATGATAGTCTTATCTAATTGCAAGTGAACGCTATCAGCATAAATATTCTGGTTGGTATCTAGTACCGGAACCCTTACTATCTTGTATTTACCTTCGCCCATACCTATTAAGGCTTGTTTGCCTTGTATCATGGATGTAGGGAAATCAAAAGGTGCATTTTTTCCGGTGGCATCTAAGAAATAATACTTGCCATCCTGTACATATGTGCATATCATATGGTTGGTTGAAGTAGGCGAGGGAACATCTTCAAACGAATAAGGAATATCGCGGGTACCGATCCATGTTTGATGTGCTTCGAGCCCTGCTGCCTGAATCATTTCAACTAATGTACTGGCCATGTCTTTACAGTCTCCAAAGCGGCGAGAACATACCAAACCGGCTTCGCGGGGTATAAAACCACCAAGGCTATCTTCGTAAGCAATGTAGGTAACCTGGTTTTGCACCCAGTAGTATATGCGCCTTACTTTATCAAGGTTATCGGTGGCGCCTGTGGTTATGGAATCTACTAATTGCTTTACTGCAGGCGGTATGGCAGTATTTACATTCTTCACAAAACTATAATCCCAATTGTAAAAATCACTGGTGTCGCTCAACACCTTTACTGTTTTGTTATTGAGCGTATACTGGTCAATAAGTACTATAATGCCAGGTATAAAATAGGTGTAGTTCGGTGCAGATTCTTCCGATTTTATTTTCTTTACGCCATGCATTTTCCAGGTATAGGTGGTGTTCTTGCCGCTTATTTTGGTGGTAAATTGCAATGCACTGTCGTTCACATGAAATAGTTTATAATGGATCTTTACGTTCGAAGGAAATGTAACGGAGTATTCCACATCTTGAGAAGGGGCAAATGAATTAAAATAAAAGCGCCCGAAAAGATGAGGGTCCTTTAGTTTTTCGGTATAGGAAAGTATGGCACGTGCACCATTAGTAAGGCCCGGGAATACAAATTGGTAAGAGCGAGAGTCATCGTAAAAAGTACCTTCCGAAATTTCATTTGTCTTCGAGAAGTTCTTTACCTTCATTGTCTTGTAGCCATTACCATCGGGTATAAGGCTGCGTGCATCAAGGTCCTCAATATCTGAAAAACTCGACCAATATACATTACGGTCAATATATTCACTGGTTTTGTCAGTCAGTAATAGTAGCTCTTCATACATTTTAGAATACACCACTAATTCGTCTTTCTCGAATTTTATTTCCACATTTTCTTTTCTCGAAACAAATACTGCATTTTCATTTGAGTATTCCTTCCGTAGTTGAGTATATACATTATCCTTTTGTGCATAGCTATGAAACGAAAGCAGTAACAGGCTTAGTGCAATTGTAAACTTGCCGTGTATTAATTTCTCTACTCTCATTTCTCTACTTTTCTGTAACAACCTCATCGTTATAGTAGATGGTTGTTTTAATCAATTTCCCCGATGCGTCATAATATTTAAATGCGCCATGACGCTTACCTAGCACCCAATTCTCGGTATGCTCCGGCTTGCCTGTTTCATAATAGTAAGTTGAAGTTCCATCCATATCACCCAGATAAAAATTCTCTTCGGCCTTTAATTTGCCATCAGCATAATAATACTTCTGCAGTCCGTTTTCATCGCCCGATTGGTAATTCTCATCTTCATACACTTTCCCGGCAGGAGTATACATGATTCTTTTGCCATCGAATACGCTATTGTCATATTTACATTCGAGCGATTTTGTGCCGTTGGCATAGTAACAAACCATATTACCTGTTCCTTTATCAATAGGGATGGTAGCAACAAGGTTGCCATCTTTACCCGGGTACGAATAGCCGGTTATTAATCCATTGTGATACCATGCAAAACAATAAATGGTACTGTCTTCAAAATAGAATTTCGTTTCTCCATCTTTCTCTCCGTCATTGTATTGCCCAATGCGGCGGAGCTTGCCATTTTTATAGTACTCTTTATAAGTGCCATCTTCATTATCGCTTAAAAAATTCTCTTCGAATTTGGTCTTGCCATTTTCAAAATACCTTGTTGCAGGGCCTGTTGCATTTCCAATATCGTAATTGAAAACCGATTCCACATTTCCATTATTATAATAATTGATAAGCTTACCCTGACGGCTACCACCCAAAAAATCACCTTCTGCTTTCAGTTTGCCATTGTAGAAATATGCTTTTTGATGTCCATCTACATTACCGGCAATATAAGGGCGTTCTATTTTTAACTGCCCGTTAGCATAAGCAGGTTTATAGGTGCCATTACCTTTATCGGATATATAGGTATACACAACCTTAGTTCCGGTAGTGTCATATATCCATGCCTTATCAAAATAACCAAGGCTATTGGTAAGCTCTTCCGATGAAAGGCGGCCGTTAACATCATAATAATCGGCGTAGCCATAAAGTGTATTATCAAGATAATAGATATGAGAAGTAAGTGTGCCGCGTGCATTATAATAATACCAATCACCTTCTTTAGATGCACCTACAAACCATCCGGTTGTCATTAACTGCCCGTTCTCAAAATATTCATGATATAAGCCACTGGCTGAGTCTCTGGTATAGTTCAGCGAATCTTTTACTTTTCCATCGGCATAATAATCTGTTCGCATACCATCGAGCAAACCATTTTTATAAGACTCCTGATTTGTTAAGGCTCCCGTTACCGAATAAAATTTCCACTTCCCTGTTTTTTTGCCATACACCGTTTCTCCTTCATTCATCTTTACTCCGTTTGGGTAAAAATTCTGTTGCTCCAGTTTCCCACCTGATATACTTGTTTCAAATATGGTTTTGCCACTCTTGTCAAAATAAATTATATGCTGTAGTTCATTATTCTTGTATTCCATTTCGGCATACTTTACCTCATCATCATCATAACGGGAATCGGGCCCATTCCATTCACCGTTTTTATTAAAAGTATATTCTTCTTCTTTTTTACCATTGCGGTAAAAGGTTGTCCATAGTCCAAATTCTTTACCATTGTTGCCATAAGCGCCTACTTTGTTCAGGGTACCATCCTCGTAATAATATTTAAAGGTATTGGTGGCATAATCATCAATATAGCCCACTTCATCTTTTATCTTTCCATTAGGCCAGAAATCGGTTGCAGTGCCATTCTTCTTACCATTTTTAAGCACAGATGAAAGTGTAAGTTGATGAGTTATGTAAAATTCTTTTAGCTCTCCATCTAGCCCTGCATCAGTATAGTTTGATGTATAATGGGTTTTCCCATCATTATAATAGATAGTAAACTCGCTGGTGGGTTTATCGTTTACATAATTGCCATGGGTAGTAAGTATGCCCGATGCATTGTATTCCGATACTTCGCCATTAAGTTTATCATTATGATATGTGTATTTGCCTTTTTGTGCTCCATTCCTATACCATACTTCTGAAACACCTTCATGCTTATCATCAACATAATTACTTTTCTCCTTCAGGGCGCCATCAAAATAATAATACACCCATTCGCCTTCTTTATTTCCGTTAGCATTAAACGATCCTTTTGCTTCTATATTCCCTGTATAACGATTATATATAAGCCAATCACCAATTGATTTTCCTTTTGCATTCTCTTCACCTACACCTTCAGGCAGGTTATTATCGTAGAATATACAGGTAAGTGTTTTTTTAACGCCGCTTACTGTAACCTCACGCTTATCGCGTTTTTCGGCAAGCATTTTTCCGGCCCAGTCGGTAAAGTCAGTTATTTTTCTTTTGTTCTTACTAATATCTTTTTGCAGGTCGTCGTTATTAACTGAACCCATTATGTAATAGGCGTAGGGTTCAAAGTAATTTTTTGTTTGCAAAGTGTTATAGAAAGGAACATATTCTTCCATCCAAAAATTATTGGTATTGGGTGTATAGGTGAGTTTCTCCAGCATTAATTGGCATTGTTTTATAACGCCAAATGAAACCTTTGTCTTTGCTTTATAATCATCGCTCAGCCCAATCTTCGATTTTATTATCTGATCAAGGTCGGCAAAAGCATCATCGTTGTATTTCGATGGATCAACTACGGTGGCTTTATTATAATCGTATTTGCCTTCTGTTACTTGTTCAACTAGCTGCACTGTAGCAAAGGAACGCGATGTTGCGGGTTCGAGCAGAAGATAAAATTGCAACGAAAGTAAAGCGGGTATCATGCGGCCTTGTTCGAGGCAGCACTTGCCCAGGTAGTAATGACTTGATGCATGAAAGATGTTAAGATTTATGGACCTCTCAAAACATGCAATGGCACTATCGTATTTGTGCGACTTGTAATAGGCGAGTCCCATAGAATACTGTAAGAGGTAAACATTCGGGTAAGCCGGAATAGCAGTATCCTTAAGCAATTTAATGGCGTCATCATCTTTGTCCATATTTATATAAGCGCTGCTAAGGAACTTATAGAAATCAGAACTATACTCTGTATGTAATGCAATGCCTTTGCGGCAAATGCCCACTGCCAGGCTATCTTCACCTCCCGATATGCGGCTTATGGCATCTTCGTAAATGGCCAGTGCATAGTTAGTGTCGTTACGCGAGATCTGTTCGAACAAGTCAGATGCCTTATCATACTGGCCTGTATCAATAAGTGCAAGGCCTTTTGTAAGTAATTTATACGAATTGATAAGTGGTACAGCTTTTTGTGCGCTCGAATAATTGCAGATGCTTAATAAGGCAAATAAAATACCCGGTATAAATGTGTTACCCCTCTTTCGTATCGGCATAAAAATGGTATTTATTGAAAGCTCTAAGGTAGCATTTTTATCCTCTGCCAAGCCGCCTGTATGCTTTTGAATAGAAATGCTATTTTTTAATGAAGTATACTGATAATAAATATCGTTAGTATCTTTGCCAATATGGTGGAGGTGTTTAAAGCATATTTAAAAGGCAAGGTAAGCTTTACTGATGAGCAGTTTAAGGCCATTAGTTCCTTGTGCATACCTAAAACCATTACCAAAGGCGCCATTTTATTGAGAGAGGGCGAAGTATGCCAGTACAATATGTTTGTAGTAAAAGGCTGCTTGCGAAGCTATGTAATTGATAAAAACGGAAAAGAACACATCATTCAGTTTGCACCTGAAAACTGGTGGATATCGGAACAGAATAGTTTGGTAAAGCAGGAACCTGCTATGTTTTTTATTGATGCAGTTGACGATACGCAAGTGCTGCTGAGCGAAAGAGATTTTAATGAAAAACTTGGAGAAATATTGCCTGCAGGGGCACAAATGCTACAAGGGCTTTTTCAAAATAGCTTTAAAGCTATGCAGAAAAGGGTGGTAAATTTATTAAGTGCAAGTGCGGAACAACGGTATGTTGAATTTATGAAGATGTACCCAACTGTTGCATCAAGGGTGCCTCAAAAAATGATCGCTTCATACCTGGGTATAACACCTGAATCGCTTAGCCGCATCAGGAAAGATGTGGCACATAACTAAATCGGGCCTTTATTCTATCATTAGTTTTAGCTGCGATTGTTCTATATCCAACAATCGCTTCTTTCTCCAAAGCCCGCCTCCATAACCGGTAAGGCTTCCATCTTCGCCTATTACACGATGACATGGAATTATAATAGCAATTTTGTTCATGCCATTGGCGCCTGCAACTGCACGTATGGCTTCTAAATTATTTAAGGCCATTGCCTGGCGTTTATATGAGCGCGTTGTACCATAGGGTATGCGCAAAAGCTCCTCCCATACTTTCTTCTGAAAGTCAGTACCTATAAGCACAAGCGGAATATCAAATTCCTTTCGGTTGCCTTCAAAATATTCAGTAAGCTGTTTTTTTAAAGGTTCAAAATACTTGCTGTCGCCTTGTAGTACTGTTCCTTTTAGCTGTTTTGATAGGGCTTTAAGTTCAGTCTCAAGCATACGCCTGTCGGTAAACTCTAACAGGCAAATGCCTTTTTCGGTAGCGCAGGCAAACATGGGCCCTAATGGAGTTTCGAAGCGGCACATGGTTATTATTTGTGTGTTTTTACTTTGCGATGGAGCACTGCCAACCAACGAAGTAAAGGAATCTGTAAAACCGCTCAACGATTCATAGCCGCTATCAAATGCTGTAGCAGCAACGGTTTCGCCTCGGTGTATTTTACTGAATGCTGAATTAATGCGTTGCATACGTTGGTAGGTATGAAAGGTTATACCATGGTTCTTTTTAAACCACCTGCGTAATGCGCTGGGCTCAATGCCTCTTTTAACGAGGTCATAATCTTTAAATTTCAATGAGTGGTCCTCGTTCAGTTCATCCAGTATCTTTTTAATGAGCGGTGGAGTGGCACCAAGTTTCTCTAATGGCGAACATGTCTTACAGGCCCTGTATCCGTGTAATATAGCTTCTTTAGAGCTTTCAAAGAACTCTACATTCTCTCGCTTTGGCTTACGAGCTGTGCATGTAGGGCGGCAAAAAATGCCGGTTGTCTTTACGGCTGCAATAAATAAACCCTCATAAGTTGGGTCCTTATCAACAAGGGCTTTATACATTATATCGGGCTCGAGCATTGTACTGGTTTTTGACAAAAGTAAGCTATACCCAAACCCCATACAACCGAAAAATTGACAAGTATCTTTCACTCTATGTACGTAAACCTAATTATGCCATTCTGTCATTGATACTTGAGGCTAATTATTGTAAATTAACAATGAAATACAATAGAATTTTAATGCTAAAATTTATAGCAAAATGAATGTAATATATTGAATATCAATAGTATGTGACCAAATTGCTAAAACCTTTAGCTGACATTCTTTATTTTACCTTTGTCATACTTAAATCTGAAAAATTTATGGCCAACTGGATACCCTACCCATTGACTTTAACCGGTGAAACAGTAGAGCTGATTTCATTAGAGAAAAACCATTTTGCTGAACTTGATACTCTGGCAAAAGATAAAAGGATATGGGAATTTTCTCTTTCAGATAATACAGACTCTGTTGTAATGTTAGAAGTTTTGAACCTTGCTTTAATTGAAAGAGAAGATGGAAACCAATACCCATTTGCAATCTTTCATAAACAACATAAGAAACTAATAGGCAGCACCAGGTTTTTAGAAATCGAACCAAAGCACAGGAAACTGGAAATTGGCGCTACCTGGTTGCATCCTACGTATTGGGCCACCGAAGTTAACCTGGAATGTAAGTTATTATTACTTACGTATTGTTTTGAAACCTTGAAGACTGCTCGCGTTCAGCTAAGGGCAGATGAAAATAATGTACGATCGAGAAAAGCTATTGCAAAAATTGGGGCACAGTTCGAAGGCATTTTACGAAACGACCTGATACGCGATAATGGCACCAATAGAAACTCAGCATACTTTGGTATGATTGATAAGGAGTGGAGTGAGAAGAAACAGAAGTTAACAGACTTATATAATGCGAAGAAGAAATTGACCCTATAAATCAATCCGTTTTAATTTTCTCTCGGTCTTCTTTATATTTTTCCCTTGGCGATTCATCATCCAGCGCAGCAATTTCTTTATAGGCACGCAGCAAATAACCCGGTAGCTCTCCTTTGTATTTTATTTTATAAAACGAAAATCCATTATAGGGAATCGTATTCTCTGCAGCAGTAAAGGTTATCTTATTATCAACCCCCATTCCGTTAAAGCATGAAATAAAGGCATCCTTTCTGTCTTTATTTAATTGCTTAAACCTGTTATTTAATAAAGTTAATCCTACTAAGTTCAGGCATTTATCCTGCACTGTAAAAACCAACCCACTTGACTGGTGTTTGTTTAAATAACTTATAAATAGAGAATCCTTTACCGACATTTTAGTTACTTTTTCAGAATCACTTTCACTCAGGACTGGAGATTTTTGAGGATGACAGTATAAGTAATATTTTTTCTTGGCTTCAAAAAATAAAATGTATTCCTTTTCTTTTTTCTCATACTGTTGTGGCGATATAACTATAGATGCATCCGGGTTATCTTTTAAGAATTTTGCCAGTTTTTTCATAAACCTTTCTTGCTTAGGTAGCATTTTACTTTGCCTCATTTCCCACTTCAGGGTAAGCGATTGCTCAATTTCCTTTTCCTGATTTTTCACTTTAAGGCCATAAGGTGCTGTAGGTGGTTTTACAAAAATGTTTTTTAAAGCCGTGACTATTACGTTGGTTAAATTAAATAACGGATTTTTTAAATTGCCTGATACAGGAATGGAATAGTCAATAACATTGCTCCGGTTGCGGGCCAATGCCATAACTAAGCGCATCGGTACCCATTTGGTATCATTATTCTTAAGCCGTTCAGCTAGCTGAGGGTCAATGATCAAAAGATGATTTTCGCTTTGTATGTAGCCATTCTTCACATTCCAGTCTCCATTCAAATTAATAGTTCCGCAATCAAACGGAAAGGATGTATATGAAATAGTATAAGGATTAAAAACAGAAACCGGTACACCGGTAAGATGATAACTCACTGTGAAATCAGCACTATCTCTTGGGTTAATTGTAGCATATACCGACATTTTCCCATAAGGCTTAATATCCGATTTTATAGAAAAATTCACCTTGCCATGTTTCTTGTTAATTGAATCGGCTGTAATATATAATGGGCTTGCTTGAAGTGAAAACTTCTCGCTTGAAGAATAGTCATTAAATAAAATATCGGCACGGCTAATAGCAAGTGTATTGATCTTGTACGCACTTTGAAAGAAATTTTTCGAAACATTGGTCAAATAATGCACAAGCTCAATTACAAGGTTAAACCGGTTTTTATCATTATTAACGGCGGTAACGTTTCCGCCTTTTTCTCCGAACATGGTTTCTATATTATTCAGGCGATCATATTCTTCGTATTTGAAATAAGGGTGAACAAGCGTTAGTGAATCCAGATGATATAAATGATGCTCCGGGTTAACTTCATCAATTACCAACGAAAATTTATCGAATGATAAATAGTCATTACCGGGGCTTTTACCAAAATGAAAATTGTTTACTACAATTCGTCCCTTTGTATCTAAATCATCCTCATCCTTTAAATTTCCTTTAGCTTTTAAGTCAGCTTCTAAACTTGCTGAAAAGGTACCATAGTTTACTATATCTTTCATGTACTGATCAATAATGGCCATATTATAATTATGTACCAGCAATGAATAGGTGTAATTAGAAGTCTTTAAATTAATACTGAAATTGGCTTTCATATCTCCGGTGCCAATACCTGCAGCAAAAGAAATTTTGCCAACAATAGTATCTACGTTCCACCATTTACCTGTGCTTTCGAAATTTACATCTTTTATAAAGTAATGTATATGTATTAGTGTATCGTGAAAATAAAATAGGCCATCGTTTATTTTTACATTCAGAATATTAAAATGGAGTGGAGGCCCTGTTGAAATGGAATCGGGTTTGAATTTTTCAATGAGATCGGAAAAATTAAAATCATTCCTGGCATTCAGTATAATTATCCCTTTGGGTTTGTCAAGCGTAAGGCTTGATATCTCGTATGTACCCGAAAGCATTTTAGGAAGTGAAAAATTGGCGCTTACACCATCTGCTGAAAAAAATGTGCTATCGTTCTGCGCTTCAAATACTGTAAAGTTGCTGAAATGAACATAACCGGTAAAGGGGTTTACGTAGGCCCATTTCATTTTAATCTGTCTGCCCGTATATTTTACGCTATACTTTTCGACCATATACTTGGTAATAGGCGAAATGAATATGATAATAATTATGGGAACTATAATCAGGATGCTTCCTAATATGAGTAAGGTCTTTTTCAGTTTTGTATTGGCTAATTTCATGAAGGGGTAAAACTCATGGTTTCTGAAATAAGCATTGTTGCAGAACTAACAGAAATACTTACATAATTCACATATAGAGTAGTGAACACTAAATACTATGGTCGGTGAATTATGTAACTTATAGATAAGGTTATGTAACCCTTTTGGCGACTAATGGACGCACCTTTGCATTATATAATTCATGCACTTAATTAAAACTAAAAAATATGAACACAACTGAAGTAAAAGGAAACTGGAACGAGCAAAAAGGCAAGCTTAAACAACAATTTGCCATTTTAACTGACGATGATTTGATGCTTGTTGAAGGCAAGCAAGACGAGATGTTTGGAAAACTCCAGATAAAACTTGGTAAAACCAAGGAAGAACTTCAGAAACTTATTGCATCACTTTAATTATGGAGCGCAGATCAATAGGAATAGCCCTGCTTATAATAGGCGTACTAATGATGGCTTATACAGGATTTAATTATGTTACCACTAAAAATGTAGTTGATATAGGTAACCTGCAAATAAAGCATGATGAGAACCATACCATTCAATGGTCGCCAATAGTGGGTGCAGTTCTTTTGGTTGGCGGGGTTCTTATAATTGCTACCAACAAAAAAGCAAACGCTTAATACATATACACAATGAATTTAAAAAGAATCTTTGGCGCACTACTTACCTTACTTGGTATAGGTGGCCTAATATATGCTGCTATAGTATTTATAAATGCTGCCGACAGTACTCATGACATGAAAGCGATTGCTATATATGGCGTACTCGGGGTTGTTTTCTTTATGTCGGGTATTGGCCTTATACGTACCACAAAAGACGAAGCATAAATCATTAATAATAAAGATATGTGGAACTGGACATGGTGGGGTATTTTGAGTATTGCCCTGGTAGTTGTAGTGCTGGGTAAGGCCCTGCACGTATGGCGCAAAAAGTAATTGACCAATTACAAGCCCTCCTTCAACAAGAATAGCAATAATTTACCATCAGGTAATCAATCTATTACCTGTTTTTTTGATAAAATGATTTAATCATTTGTTTAAATCAAAAAAATAAATATACCTTTGTGCTATATTTCAATGAGATGGCAACTGTAAAAAAGAAAAAAAAGACTGACGGCGCAGAGGAGAAGATACTTTCCGCAGCGCGTAAGTTATTTACAGAAAAAGGCTTCGACGCTGTTAAAACACGCGACATTGCTAAAGAAGCAGGCATAAACCTGGCCCTTTTAAATTATTATTTCCGAAGCAAAGAAAATTTGTTTGTAATAATAATGAAGGAGAATATGGCGAAGTTTATGGAGGTGATCACCAAAATAGTGGATAACGAAGAAACCAGTCTGGAACAAAAAATTGAAGTGTTAGTTGCTAATTATATCGATATTCTATCAGTAAACCCCGATATGCCACTTTTTGTTATCCGGAATTCACGTATTGATGACCAAAGGATGAAAATGAGGGGAAAATTTATGAATTCTTATTTTATGGAACAGGTTCAGGATTCAATAAAAAAGGGAAAGATTGAAAATATAAATCCTGCTAACCTTATTTTGAATATAGTCGGGCTTACTATATTTCCTTTTGTAGCTCACCGCATGTTTCAGAGCGCTAACGGGTTTACTCAAAAAGAATTCAATGAACTTATGCAGGAGAGAAAAAAGCTTATTCCGAAATGGATTGAAGCTATGTTAAAGGTAAAATGATTTTATAAACGTCGTAATACAACAACCGGGATACAAGGCATTTAAAGAATATATACAATGAAGAAGTTATTACTAATAGGAGCAACAAGTATAATCAGCATTTTTGCACAGGGGCAGGCATCTTTAACTATTGATACCTGCTATGCTCGCGCCAGGCAAAATTACCCTTTGATCAAGCAAAAGGGCTTAATCGAGAAAACAAAAGATTATAATGTGTCTAACGCTGCAAAAGGATATTTGCCTCAGGTAAATTTTAACGGACAGGCTACTTACCAATCAGCAGTTACAAGCATTGCGCTGACAGGACTTCCCCCAGCATTTAAAAATTTAAGTTTTCCTACACCAACAAAGGGCCAGTTTAATGTGCACGGTGAGCTTGATCAGACCATTTATGATGGCGGTATTATAAAGCAGCAAAAAGCATCGCAGTCTGCAAGTGCTGATATGCAGGAGCAAAATATTGAGGTGCAGTTATATTCATTAAAGGACCGTATCAACCAGATATTTTTTGGAGCATTACTTATTGGTGAACAATTAAAACAAAACGACCTTACACAAAAGGATGTACAAAGTAGCATTGATAATGCACAGGCGAAAGTAAACAGCGGTACTGCGTTAAACAGCAGCCTTGAAGAGCTACAAGCTGAATTACTGCAACAGCAACAGAATGCCTTGAACTTAAAAGCATCGCAAAAAGCATATTTAGATATGCTGAGCATTTTCATGAACCGGACATTAGATGAAAATACTGTACTTGAAACACCACGTCCAATGAAAATATTAGATAGCATCCACCGGCCGGAACTTTCTTTTTATGAGTTCCAGAAAAAAACAGACGATGTGCAGGAAAATATGCTGAATGCTGCAAACAGGCCTAAGTTCTTGTACTTCTTTCAGGGTGGTTATGCATTACCAGGCTTAAACGGATTTGATGCTAACCCTGCATGGTATTACATAACCGGGTTCAGGTTAAGCTGGTCACTCGGTGGTTTTTACACACTTAAAAACCAAAGGCAGTTGCTTGATCTTGACAAGCAAAGTATTGATGTGCAAAAAGATGACTTTATATTTAATACACGCATTACACTTAAGCAGCAAAGCGCTGATATGATAAAACTGCAGCAAATGATAAGCAAGGATAATGACATAATAGGTAAGCGCACTTCTGTTAAAATTGCTGCCAAAGCGCAAGTCGATAATGGCGTTATAACCGTGCATGATTATATAAGTCAGCTTGATGCTGAAGATCAGGCCAAGCAAAGCTTATTACTTCATCAGGTACAATTGTTAATGGATGAATACAACTATCAGAATACATCAGGTAATTAATAAATTAAATTTTAGAGAGATGAAAAAAGTATCAATTATCGCCATAGCTACAGCTGCGATATTTGCCTCGTGCAACAACAACGAAAATAATTTTGATGCAGCAGGAGCATTTGAATCGGTTGAAACTATTGTTTCAACAGAATCTGCCGGAACCATTATGCAGTTAAATGTAGAGGAAGGACAAACACTTCAACCCGGACAATTTTTAGGATATATAGATAGTGTACAGCTTTATGAAAAAAAGCAGCAACTAGTAGCGCAAATAGCATCAACTACCAGCCAAACACCCGATATACCTGTGCAGGTAGCAGCTATGCAATCGCAGTTAGATGAGGCTAAAAAGAACCAGGATAGGATGAACAACTTGTTTAAGCAAAATGCTGCTACACAACAACAGGTAGATGATGCGAACACACAAGTAGATATGCTTAACAAGCAAATTGAAGCACAAAAATCTACATTGGGTATTACTTCTGAAACAATACAAAAGAATGTTGCGCCTCTTCAACACCAGATAGATCAGCTGAATGATCAATTAACCAAGTGCCGTATAATAAACCCTGTACATGGTACCGTACTTACCAAATATGCCGAAGACCATGAAATAGCAGCACCGGGCAAGGCTTTGTATAAAATTGCGGAAACCGACACATTGATATTGAGGGCATACGTAACAGGCTCGCAATTATCGCTGGTAAAGCTGGGGCAAAAGGTAACAGTTAGGACAGATAAAGGTGCAAAGCAATACAGCACTTATACAGGTACCATTTATTGGATATCTGATAAATCGGAGTTTACACCTAAGACAATCCCTACAAAAGATGAACGCGCTGACCTTGTATACGCTATAAAAATAAGAGTGGTGAATGATGGATACCTGAAGATAGGTATGTATGGTGAAGTTCAATTTGCTGACAAGAAATAATACTGCGACGAGAAAATAAATGAACGCGATCACATTAAATAATATAACCAAGACATATAACAAGGGCACTGTTCTTGCGGTAGATGATGTATCGCTTACGGTAGAGAAAGGTGAAATATTCGGACTTATTGGCCCCGATGGAGCAGGTAAGAGCACCATCTTCCGCTTGCTTACAACACTTTTATTGCCCGACAAGGGAACTGCAACGGTTGGCGGTTTAGATGTGGTTAAAGATTTTAAGGCCATTCGCGGTATAGTGGGTTATATGCCGGGTAAGTTTTCATTATATCAGGATTTGACAGTGGAAGAGAACCTTGATTTTTTTGCAACGGTATTCAAAACCACTATAGAAGAGAACTATCACCTGATAAAAGATATTTACGTACAGATAGAACCATTTAAAGACCGCCGTGCTGGAAAGCTTTCAGGTGGTATGAAACAGAAGCTCGCACTTTGTTGCGCGCTGATACATAAACCTGAGGTATTGTTTTTAGATGAACCAACAACAGGTGTCGATGTGGTTTCTCGCCGTGAATTTTGGGAAATGCTTAAACGCCTGAAGCAACAGGGAATAACTATTATGGTTTCTACTTCGTATATGGATGAAGCAACTATGTGCGACCGCATAGGGCTTATTCTTAATGGCAAAGTGTTATCTGTAGCATCTCCCGAAGCTACTATTAAAGCTTACCCGGAACAACTATATGGTGTTAAGGCAAATTCTATATATCACTTGTTACTTGACTTGCGTAAATACGAAGGCACCATAAACTGCTACACCTTCGGCGAATATTTGCATTTGTCAATAACAACTAACGAAGAGCAAGTAAGAAAATACTTACAGGAAAAGGGACATACAGACGTTGAGTTTAAAGCAATAGAACCTACTGTGGAAGATTGCTTTATACGTTTATTAAAACATGAAGATGAGCAAGGAAATAGTAATAAGGACAAATAAGCTAACCAAACGCTTTGACGATTTTGTGGCGGTGGATGAAATTACATTCGACGTTCACAAAGGCGAAATATTTGGTTTTTTGGGCGCTAACGGAGCCGGTAAAACTACCGCTATGCGTATGCTTTGCGGTTTATCTATACCTACCTCGGGCGAGGCTATGGTGGCGGGCTACGATGTGTTTAAACAGCCTGACGAGATAAAGCAGAACATTGGCTATATGAGTCAAAAATTTTCATTGTATGAAGATCTTTCTGTTAAAGAGAATATTGAATTTTACGGAGGCATATATGGCTTAAGCAATAAGCAGATAAAAGAAAAAAGCGGGGAGCTTATTGAACGGCTTGGCTTACATAATGAAGCGGACAAACTAGTAAGTTCTTTGCCATTAGGGTGGAAACAAAAACTTTCGTTTTCGGTAGCTATTGTACATCAACCAAAAATTGTTTTTTTAGATGAACCTACAGGAGGCGTTGACCCTGCTATGCGCCGCCAGTTTTGGGATTTGATATATGATGCAGCCGATAAAGGCATTACCATATTTGTTACTACACACTATCTCGATGAGGCTGAATACTGCAACAGGGTATCTATAATGGTAGATGGTAAAATAGAAGCGCTCGATTCGCCTGAAGGCTTGAGAAAAACATTTTCGGCATCAAACATGGATGAGGTATTTTATAAACTGGCAAGAAAAGCAAAACGATCAGCTGATTAAATTTTAAAAATGAAACAGTTACTATCATTCATAAGAAAAGAATTTATACACGTTTGGAGAGATCCGAAAACGCTGGTTATGCTTTTTGGCTTCCCAATTGTGCAAATTGTTCTTTTTGGTTTTGCCCTTACCAACGAAATTAAATATGCCAATATTGTTGTGGTAGATAATGCTAAAGATGTGGCATCGCAGCAAATTATAAATAAGATAGAGGGTAGTAAATTCTTCAGCGTTCAAAAAACATTAATGACTCCCTCTGCCATTGATGCGGCTTTTAAAGAAGGCAAAATAAAACTGGCTGTTGTATTTCCTGTCAATTTTAATACCGACCTGCTGCATTTAAATAAAGCATCTATACAGGTTATAGCTGATGCATCGGATCCGAATACGGCTACTCAACTCTCAAGTTACATTACTACCATTGTTGCCGATTACCAGGCACAGCTTTCTCCAACCATGTCGGCCCCTTATTCCATTGTACCTGAGGTGAGGATGTTGTATAACCCCGACCTGAAGGGTGCACCCAACTTTGTGCCCGGTGTAATGGCAATGGTATTGTTATTGGTTTGTGTTATGATGACCTCTGTATCTATAGTACGAGAAAAAGAATTAGGCACAATGGAGATACTTTTAGTTTCGCCTGTTAAGCCGTTAATGGTAATTATTGCAAAGGCGATCCCATACCTTGTATTATCGATAGTTAACCTGGGTGTTATACTTGTATTAAGTGTATATGCGCTCGATGTGCCTATAAAAGGCAGTGTGTTGCTTCTTGTTTTTGAAAGTACTTTGTTGATATTGACAGCTCTTGCACTGGGCCTGTTTATATCCACTATTACCTCATCGCAGCAATCGGCTATGTTTGCCTCAATGCTTGGCATGATGTTGCCAACCATGTTATTGAGCGGGTATTTGTTCCCGATAGAAAACATGCCTGTGGTGTTGCAGGTAATTTCAAATATTGTTCCTGCACGCTGGTATTATGTTATAGTAAAGGCTGTTATGTTAAAAGGACTGGGCTTCGCTTCCATCTGGAAGGAAACACTCATTCTTGCAGGTATGGCAGTATTCTTTACAGGCCTGAGTCTTAGAAACTTTAAAATACGGTTGGAATAATGAGAGCGTTACGATTCTTAATGCAGAAGGAGTTCAGGCAAATGTTCCGTGATAAAGGTTTTACTGGAAGGCTTTTTATTGCCCCTGCCATACAGCTTATTTTATTGCCAATGGCTGCTAACTACACCATTAAAAATATAAATATTGCCATTGTCGATCACGATCACTCAACAGTGTCGCAACAACTTTCAAATAAAATATTGTCATCGGGTTATTTTAAATTGGCCGATTACACTGACTTTAATTCGAAGGCAGGTGCACTTATTGAAAATGATAAAGCCGACCTGGTGCTTGAGTTTCCATCAGGGTTCGAAAAGAACATGATCCGCGAAAATAATCAGAAGATTGCCATACAGGTAAATGCAATTAACGGTGTAAAGGCCAGTATTGGTTTTGGGTACCTTAGCGGTATCATTGCCGATTATAATAACAACTTACGGTTGCAATGGATACAACCCGGCAGAACGAATACAATGCCTACTATTGATGTAGTCTCTTCGTATTGGTATAACCCGAGTTTAACCTATTATATATATATGGTTCCTGCCATATTGGTATCGCTTATTACAGGTATTGCAGGGTTATCGGCGGCTTTTAATATTGTAAAAGAAAAGGAAATGGGAACCATTGAGCAGATTAACGTAACTCCTATTAAAAAATACGAATTCATTTTGGGTAAACTTATCCCTTTCCTGGCTGTAGGTACTGTTGTTTTCAGTTTTGGTTTATTGTTTTCGTGGGTAATTTACGGCATTAAGCCCTTGGGCAATATTGCTGTTCTGTACCTGTTTATGTATGTGTTTTTATTTGCCATACTCGGCTTTGGCTTGCTTATTTCTACCTATTCTCAAACCCAGCAACAGGCTAATTCTATCATGTTTCTGTTTATGATGGTATTTAATATGATGAGTGGGCTGTATACACCAATTGACAGTATGCCGGGTTGGGCGCAGGTAATAACACATCTGTTCCCTATAAGCTATTTTATTGATGTTATGCGAATGGTGGTTATTAAGGGTAGTGGCATACACGATATAAGGATGCACATATTATTTGTATTTTTAATCGGTCTTGTACTTAATACATGGGCAGTACTGAACTATAGAAAGACGACATAAGATATTACCGTAAGTATGGAAGTGATCAAGCAGAATTGGATAGACGCGTGGAACCATAAGGCATTCCGAATGAACTTTATTTTTGGTTTAGTATTGCTTACTATTGCAATGATATTTACTTCTTTCTTTTTCAATCATATTCAGGATAACAAAGAAGGAGTAGTATTGAATGATTGGTTATTACAAAGACTTCCGGCAATGGATGTTTCTGCGTATATAGTAATACTAATGTTTAGCGCTGCCTGCTTATTTGCTTTTCGCGGAATTCCTAACCCAAATATGCTTATTACGTTCCTTTTTGCCATGATACTGCAACTAACCTTGCGTATGATAACAATTAGTATTACCGGGTTTATGGCCCCTGTTGGGTTAATAGTATTAAGAGATCCGATGGGCAGTATGCTATACCAGAACAGGTTTATTACACGAGACCTTTTTTATTCGGGCCACACAGCCTTGCTTTGTCTGTTTTACCTGTGCTCATTCAAAAAGCCTGATAGATTCTATTTATTATTTGTTGCCGTATCGGTTGCCATTTTGCTCCTTATACAACACGTACACTATACATTGGATGTGGTATGTGCACCTATATTTGCCTTTGCTTGCTTCTGGACAGCTAAGAAATTTATAGGATACCAGAACGCGTATTTAGATGGCCTTGAAAGCCACTTGGCATAAACGAATTTTATTTTCTGCCTTGATGTTGGTTATTTAACTAACAGCCCAATAATACCGGCTGCAGCTTTTTTTACAAAGCCTACTAACTTGTCTTTAATTTGGTGAGGGTCCTGCTGAATTTCTATTGCAGTCTCTACTCCCTCCGACACAAGTAAGCTGATAATTTCTGCTTTTGCACCCTGATCCTTCTTCCACCTTCCACCAATAAATGTACGCAATGCAATGGAGCCCATATTGTCGCTTATATAATCTATCTGCGAACCAATCTCTTTTTCTTTTTCCTTACAAAGAATGGTAACCTCTGCTTTTCTTTTTTGCAGCGATTCGAGGTTATATACGTTAGTTGTTTCCATCGCTATTAGTTAGTTTAATTATTTTGTTGATGATGGACGTCTCTGACTTTTTGCGCCACATAGATAAAAAGAGTATTAAGAGCAGCAAATAGACACCGGCAGAAATAAGAAAGCCCATGCCGTAACTATGCAAACATTGGCCAAGAAAGAAAGAACCTGCAACAAGCAGAGATAACAGACAAAACATTACTAATGCAGTAATGATAAGGGCACTTGATAAATAAGCAGTAACCTTAGCGCTATTTTCTATAAGGCCAAGGCGTGCTTGTTCAGTTTTCAGGTCTATATATTCGGTAACCTGTTCCTTAAGTGCTTTTAAAGGCTGGTCAGTATTATTTTCCATAGAGTTATATTTATTTGTTAAAGTTACACAAACAAACTGATTTCATACCTTTGTTCTAAATAACATGTATCTATTTTGAAACTTCCTCTTACAATTAAATTAGCGTGTTGGCTCCTCATAGCAGTATTGGGTGCCATTATACTCATATATGCTAAGGATTTTCTACTGCCAATAATTATAGCTGCGCTGCTATCATTATTGCTGTACCCGGTTTACAAAAGACTTGTTAAGTGGAAAGTGCCTGGTGTATTATCTGTAATTATTACAATGTTAATAGTGCTAAGTATAATAACCATTGCTATTCTTTTCATAAGCAAGGAAATTACAAGTGTGTTAGTAGACCTTGGTGGCCTGAGCAATAAAATGAGTGAAAAACTGAGCCACTTACAAACTTATATGTATACACATTGGCAGATAGAGGATGCCACCTTTACAGGTTGGATGATTAATGCCAAAGTAAAGCTTATGGCTTATAGTGGCGACTTATTATCGGGTACCATTGCTACTACAACTAATATTTTCAGCACACTTTTATTAATTGGTGTTTATGTTTTTTGTTTTTTACTCTACAACAGCGATTTTAAAGACTTTGCTTTTGCTTTAATGGAACTTGAAAAGCGTGATGAAGCCACAGGTATTATAAGTAATATTCAAAAACTGGTTCAGCATTACTTATTGGGAATGCTTACCGTTATTCTTATAATTGGCAGTTTAAATACTATTGGCCTGCTTATTATAGGTATTGATCATGCCGTATTCTTTGCCTTCTTTGCGGCAACGCTTACTATAATACCATACATAGGTATATTTATAGGTGCCTTATTACCAGTTGCATATACGTTAATTACACACGATTCTGTTTTGCCTGCAGTGGGCGTTACAGCAGTATTTTTTACAGTGCAATTCCTTGAGTCGAATTTTATTACACCTAAAATTGTAGGGCGGCGTGTAAGTATAAACCCTTTTGTAGCTATAGTAGTATTACTTATTGGTGGACAATTATGGGGTACTGCCGGAATGATATTGGCAATTCCGTTAACAGCAATTTTAAAAGTATTGCTTGATCATCGCCCTAAAGCCAAAGCATTTGGATATTTTCTGGGTAGCGAATTCACAGATAAGAACAGCAATCCTTTAAAGATCTTTGGTCCGCGGAAAACTACGCTGAAAAAGAAGGAATAAAATTTATTTCCAGTAATCTTTCATTAACTGGCTAACCCACGCCGGCTGTTTAACTTCTTCCTGTGGTAAAAATTCTTTAACAACCGGTTTAATATCCAGCACAGGGGTTCCATCATCAGCATCAAGTTGTGATACTATAAGTGTTCTGCCTTTTCGTGATAGAAGTTTAACAATGGTAGCGCCAAGATGGTTTGGCCTGTCTTTTTTGCGTTGCGCAAATATGCCTACCCTTGGCCATGCCTTATTTTCGCGCGGGTGTGCAGCTCCTTTCATGGTCTTTGACTCATCTGCTTTATTGAAGTGGTATATAATTTCCAGGTGAGAATAAGCTTCAATGCCTTCAATACATTCTTCAGGCAACTCATCAACAATTGTAATTTCAGATAGTACGTTGCCCCAATGGTCGTCGCTCATATCATTACGCATATTTTTTACGTAAGCAATGGGCGATAGTGTAATAGTAGTAGTCATGTTAAACAAAGGTATGCTTATTTACACATAATCAAACGGTTTTAGGATAAGTAAACCCGGTTACTTCTTCTTTCATTTTTATGGGGCGTACCTCTACACTAGCGGTAATAGTATATTCAAACTCAGGGTTGCCTTTTGCAATAGCAATTGCATCATCCATGTCCTTAGCAAGTATGTGGTAATACCCAACTTGTATTTCATCAGCAACATAAAATGGTTTTTCTTTCCAGGCTCCTTTAGTGCCCGATATTATTTTCCCCTCCCTTACCAATGGCTGTGCTGCCACCAGCTTCCCTTCTTTTTTAAGATTGCCAATATAAACTTCGCATTTGCTCACAAATTCTTTGTGAACTTCAGGTGTAAACCCGGCTTTACTATCGCCGGTGTTGCGAATGAGGAGCATGTATTCTTTCATGATGATAAACTTTATTTAGTAAATGTATAATTAAAATGTACAACCTTTTCTGCTTTACCTCCTGTCGATTTGTAAAACTTTAAAGCATTTAAAAATATTAACTCCTTTTCTTATCGGGGCATTTCAGTTAAAGTTTGGCTTTACCGAATTGCTACTAACGAAGTGAATCAGTATTTCAGACACCAACAAAAACATAATTCATTATTTGAGAAAATAGATTTTGAAAACAATACCCATTTTCAGAGCCTTCTTTTGGAAGATAAAAAAGAAATGGAATTAGAACTGCAAAAGCATGAACAGTTTTTAACGGTTCTTAAAGAACTGAAAACGCTTTCGATAAAATATCAGGAAGTAATATCGTTGAGGTATTTTGAAGGGAAAGACAACAAGGAAATTGCTGAAATACTGAGCATTAACGAAGGAACATTAAAATCCTTACTATCAAGAGGGATGGAAAAACTTCGTCAAAAATGCAACCAAATTTAACTATTAGCATTATTGATTATGGAACTGCAAAATTTTGAAGACAGCTTACTTAAAATGGCCAAACCCGAAATTTCGGAATTAAAACATCAGGATATGTTAGCAAATACCATTATAAAAGCAAAAGACAACTCAGCGTTAAGCTGGTGGTGGTTAAGTATTCCATTATATGTAATTGCTGCCTTTTGCATGAAAACTCTTTTTATGCCCCAAGCAACACTTATCACAAGCATTCATGAATTCAGTAGTAAAGAAAAATATTTATCCATACTATTATTTCTAATTGTTCCCACAGTCTTCATTATTCTAAATTTCTTCAGCATACGGAAAGTATACAATGCATTGGGAAACTCGATTAACATTAGTTTGTTCAAGGAAGTATGGTTCAATGTTTTGATAATACTTTTTTCAATTCTTATTTTAATAATCTATTCACTTTAAATTATACTAGTATGCGCTTACCTTGGTTCAAACGAAATGGAATATTTTTTATCCCTGTATCCATAATTGGCTGGTTGATTTTATTATGCGGAATTGCTTACTCAGTGTATACATTCATCCAAATCAATAACGAAGGCCACTCAGTCAGTGATATCCTTATGAATTTTGTCTTCAGCTTACTGATTATTGGAGCTGTCTATTCCTTAATTGCTTATTTAACCATGAGAGGTACCAAAGACAAATAGTTCAATCATACTGCATTTATTACTTTGGTTGAAATATCTTTTGTATTTTTAGATATATCAATCTATGTCGTTAGTATGAGTAACGCTGTTCGAATAAAACGCCTTGGAAAAAAAGATGTGTTGCTTTTTGAAAACCTAAATAAGCTGTTTTATGAGGTTTTTGAAATGGGAAACTACACGCCGGTTAAAAAAGCCTATTTAGAAAAACTGCTCAACAATACCCATTTTATAGTTTTTGTGGCAATTTGTAATGGTGAAGTTATTGGTGGCTTTACAGCATTTGAGCTACCTATGTACTATGCTGAATACTCTGAAGTTTTAATTTACGACATGGCGGTTCACTCCAAATTTCAGCGAAAAGGAGTTAATATTTTTAAATGCTTTAAAGAAAGTGTCTGCTGCAATATCTGCTGTATTGTCAAAATTTCCGGTCCGTCGGAGTATATACCCAAAAATTGGTTTGTAGTATATTGTAAAAAATTCCGAAAACTCAGATGGGTTATTCTTTATTCTATCCAAAAGTTCACTTTCGGTCATTATGCTTAAATATCTACTTTACTCAATAACGCAAAAGTACCCGTTTGGTTGCACTGTAATAAGCATCTGTTGGATAAAAGCATTAGTAATATACAGAGCTACAATTAGAAACCCTTATATTTGCCAGAGACAGATATTTGTATGGTAAAGCCCGAGGTATTAGAAGGTATTGAATGTAAGGTATGCGGCAATAAAGACCCTAAAAAGTTCGAAGCTGCTTTTGAGAAGGATGACTTGACGATAGTTAGGTGCAGTGTATGTTCGTTTGTCTTTTTGCCATGGTATTTCCGTAAGGATATTACCTACGCCAATTATAAGGATGAAAAAGTACTGGAGCAGGTCCGTAAAGGGAATGATTGGCTGAAACTACAAAGGCATTTCCTCAGGTATAAGCTTTTACGGAAATATAAAAAAGACGGTAAGTTATTTGACCTTGGAGTAGGTTGGGGCCACTTTCTAGAAGCAGGTCGCCAGCTGGGCTATGATGTGTATGGTATTGAAATATCGGAAATGCCATACCGGTATGCCAAAGAAGATTTGAAACTGCCTGTTGACAAGATGGACTTTTTCGATATGAAAGTGGAAGAGGGTTATTATGATATGATTACCATGTGGGATGTGCTGGAACATATTGACGAATGTAAGAAAGTGGTAGTAAAATGCAACAGCATGCTTAAGAAAGGCGGCTATATTGTGATACAGGTCCCTCAAATAGATAGTTTTTTTGCCAAACGCCAAAAGGCTAAATGGAACATGATGGGCCTCGACCACGTTAACTATTTCTCTAAACCAACCATGACCAAAATATTAGAGGAAAACGGCTTTAAGGTTAGAACAATAGAATCGTCAATAGAATTAAAGCTGTTACTCATGTATAGTATTTTGCCTTGGGTAAAGAAAATGAAAGGTGGCAAAAACAAAGAGGCCAAAATATCTTCTGCCGAAAGACAGGAATATTTTAATAAAACCACCAATAGGCCTAAATGGGTACTGAAGCTAATGATGATAGTGCACGATATTATTTACAACTCTCTTTCTACACTTAAAATAGGTGAAGAGATGATTGTTATTGCCGAAAAGGTTTAATTTTCCTTATGTCTGAATTAGTAAAAGATAGCTGTTACTACTGTAAAGCCCGTTACAAATCTATTTTCAGTGAATTAGGTTTAGATGATACCCAATCTATTGAGGTTTCGAAAAGCTGCATGGTTTATAAAAAGGGTAATGTAATTTTTGAAGAAGGTAAATACCCTCATGGTTTGTATTGTATTAATAATGGCAAAATAAAGGTAACGCAGGTTGGTGCTGATGGTAAAGAGCAGATAATACATTTGTGTAAAAATGGAGATGTAATGGGTTATAGGGCAATACTAAGCGGCGATAAGTATTCATGCTCGGCCACTGCAATAGAAGATTCGGCTATATGCTTTATACCTAAAGAAGTATTTACAGGATTGGTTGAGAAAAACACTATGCTTGCCACTAAAATTATAAAGCTTTTTGCCAACGAATTGAAAGTTGCAGAACAAGCCATTACCGATATTGCACACAAATCGGTTAAAGAAAGGCTGGCGCAAGGCATACTTCTTTTAAAAGAATTTTATGGCTACGAAGCAGATGGATGTACGATAAATGTATCTATAACACGTGAAGAACTGGCTAGTATTGTTGGTACTGCACGTGAAACAGCGACACGGCTTCTTTCAGAATTCGATAAAGAAAAAAGTATTGAACTTCAGGGCAAAAAAATAAAAATACTTGACCTGCAAAAACTAGTTGGTAAAGCCAACGTTTTATACTAATAGCCCTTTCCCTTTTTAGTAAAATCGTTTATAAGGCACTGTGACAAAAGTCACAGTCTGCCGGGTATCTTGTGCGTAACATTGTAGTATTAAAACTATAGCGCAACTATTAAATTACAAAAACAATGAACGCAACTCTTGCTCACAACGGATTTTCAGCTTCTGCTGAAAGAAGTATCAGTAACGACAAAGTAATCAATGCTGAAGTTAATAGCGGGCTTCATCCTGTAGCCTATTTTTTGTGGATATATACAGTTATATTCTCAACTATTTTGGCTACTGTATTGGTGGCGGAGTATTTTTTTATGAGATAATATAAACAGCCTACTTACTGTATTGCTGGTCTGTAACATGTTCCATCCAATCAACCGGTGAACCATTAAGTTTTTCCTGAATAGCAATATGGCTCATTGCGGTAGTAGCTGTAGCTCCGTGCCAATGCTTTTCGCCCGGCGCAAACCATACCACATCGCCTTGGTGGACTTCTTCAATTGCGTCACCTTCGCGCTGCACCCAACCGGAACCTGAAGTAATAATTAAGGTCTGCCCGAGCGGATGTGTATGCCATGCTGTACGTGCGCCCGGTTCAAACGTTACCCATGCCATAGCCACACGTGCCGGATCTGGTGGGCTAAAAAGCGGATCAATACTTACTGAGCCTGTAAAATATTCAGTCGGGCCTTTACCCGATGGGTGTGTTCCGTTGCGTTTAATTTCCATAATTTAATTTAGTAGGATTGAAAGTGAATAAAAGGCTAATTTAAAAAGAGAAAACCCTGCAATATTGCAGGGTTTTCTCTTATCAACCGAGAGAGGGTCTGCTCTTTCTCTTTTTTATATTAAGAAACTAAACTTACAATCCAAAGAATCAGGAAAACAAGGGCTGCTATCCACATTACATAAGCTAATATTGCAAACAAACCTAACCCTGCAGCAGAGCCGCCAACAACACTTACTGCTGCTAACAGTAAAAAGATCAACCCCAGAAGCAAGCAAAGAAAAAATGCTCCCAGATAGTGATGGTGTCCACCACCATCGCCTGCAATTTTTTCTAAAGAATTCGGACTGTAATAAATGGCGGAGCTTTGTTCAATTGTGTTTGCGTTTTTATTACCAATAACAGCTACGACTGCCTTATTAGTCAGGTTATGCAATGAATGTTTTGATGATTGGCCAGGGGTAACTGCCCTAGAATTGTCCGATTTTTGGCCAACAACAGTATACGATTCTGATGTATTGGCATCCTCATTCTTTACAGTTATACCAGTACTTACTACTTTCCTGGTATCACTTGAGGCTACGTTTACAGTATTCCCGGTTTCAACCTTCACTTTGGCAATAGGGTCGGCATAATGACCTGCCATGTATTTCCTCTTGGAAAAGGAAGACGCGAATTGGTTTGATGATGAACAAGAGGCAAGCATTGAAATGATAATTGCTAGAACAGCAACCGGCATCAATTTTCTTAAATTCGAATAAAAGTTTTTCATGAGTTTTGGGGTTTTGAACTGTTTAAAATAATAATCCTTCCTGCCTTATTGGTATAGATGAATTTTATGGTTGTAAATTAGTCTTTATTCTTTACAGCAAAGGGGTAGGTTTCATTTTTTTTAGAATAAGCTCACGTTAACTCAGAATATAATTATTGGACGCGATTGACTGTCAAAGTTTTCGCATCAACTCAAGATTTGACTGATTTCAAAAAAAAGCTACAGAAGTTTTCTTCTGTAGCCCTTATATATGATTAAGCGGAGAGAGGGATTACCTTCGGTGATCCCATTGTAGGAGGCTTAAATAAAAAGCAACCTTATCGGTTTTTGTCTTTTATTTCACTTCATTCCGAAAACAAGTTTTCTGCTTTCGCTTATAAAAGACAAACCCCACAAAAGTGGGGTTGCTTTATATTTGCGGAGAGAGAGGGATTCGAACCCCCGGAACCCGTAAGGTTCAACGGTTTTCAAGACCGCCGCATTAGACCGCTCTGCCATCTCTCCTGAAAATCAAGGCTGCAAATATACAATACCTTATTAATTAGAGGTATCAATAAGCAATGTAATTTATATTCATTTAGTAGGAACTCCCTTAAATGAAGTGTCCCAAGCTATACTAATAGCTTGGGACACCCAATATGGAATCAAAAAATATTACCAAATAGAAGCTCTAACGCTATCGGCCCTATACATGCCATCGCCTGGTTTAATTTCAAAGCTCTTAACTTCCGGGTTGTGCTCGTTGCTCGATACGCTGAATGCTTTATAGAATTCAGGCATATTAGAAAGAGGTCCGTTAGCCCTGAAAATAGTAGGCGAGTGCGGGTTGGTATTAATTAACTGCCTTTGGTAGTTAGGACGGATGTTCTCCCTCCATGCCTGTGCCCATGCAATAAAGAACCTTTGTTCAGGTGTAAAACCATCTACAACTCCTTCAGGGTGTTCCTTCAAGTCGTTTTGAAGTGCAGTGTAAGCAATGGTCAATCCACCAAAATCGGCAGTGTTCTCGCCAATAGTAAGTTCACCTTTTACGTTCATCGAATCAACGGTATAGCCATTAAACTGCTTGATAAGCACTTGCAGCTTATTATGGAACTGTGCTGAATCCTGATTGGTCCACCATTTGTGCATGTTACCTTCAGCATCAAACTGGCAACCTTCATCATCAAAACCGTGGGTAAGCTCGTGGCCAATTACTGCGCCCATACCACCGTAGTTCATTGCATCGTCCCTGTTAGGATCGAAGAAAGGAGGCTGCATGATAGCTGCAGGGAACACGATCTCGTTCATAGAAGGGTTGTAATATGCATTAACTGTTTGTGGCGACATGCCCCATTCGGTACGATCAACCGGTTTGCCCAGTTTATTCATATCGAAGTTAAATTCAAATTCGTTTATCCTGAAAGAGTTCAACACCCATGCATCGCGCTTAATTTCGAGTGCAGAAAAATCTTTCCATTTATCAGGATAGCAAAGCTTAAGAGTGATTTTATCAAGCTTAGCAATTGCGTATTTCTTAGTCTCAGGGCTCATCCATGCTACCTGGTTAATGCGTTGCTTGTAAGCTGCAATAACATTGGTAACCATTTCGTTCACCTTTGCCTTAGCTTCAGGGCTAAAGTACTTAGCAACATAAAGCTGGCCAAGTAAATCGCCTAATGAACGGCTGGTACCTTCTACCGAACGTTTCCAACGTGGTTGTTGTTCTTTTATGCCCTGGAAGGTTTTGCCCCAGAAGTTGAAACTTATTTTTGATAAGGTATCGCTCAGCTTGCTTGCTTCGCTCGACACAAGGTGGAAACGCATGTAGGTTTTCCAGTCGTCCATCGAAACTGATTTGGTCATATCGCTAAGCTCTTTCATAAACAAAGGCTGAGCTACAATAACAGTATCGATAGATTTTGCACCAAATACGTCATATATGGTTGCCCAATCAATATTCGGGGTCACCTTTGCCAATTCGGTCATTGGCATTTTGTTGTATTGAGCAGTGATATCTCTTTGTTCAATACGCGACATAGATGAATGTGCCATTTGGGTTTCTATATCCAATACCTTTTGTGCATCTTTAGCGGCAGCATCAGCTGATTCGCCCATTTGTACAAATATGTTGGTAGCATACTCCAAAAATTTACCCCTAAGCATTTTGTACATAGGTGCATCTTCTATATAGTAGTCCTTCGATGGAAGGGTCATACCACCCTGGCCAATAGTAAATACCTCTTTCGAGCTTATTTTGGCATCTTGTTCAACACCGGCTCCAAACATTACATCGGGGCCAATTTTCATAAGGCGTGCTGCCTCAGCCCAAAGCGATTTATTATCAGATATGGCATTTATCTTGCCTAATTCATCATTTAAAGGAGTAATTCCGTTTTTGTTCAGGTCTACTGAATCCATCATACAGAAAAACAGATCACCTACTTTTTGTTCGGTAGAACCTGCAGCAGCTTGTTTATTAGCGCCGGCAGTTTCCAATAGTTTCCTTAAACGTGCAACAATACTATCGTTAAGCACATTAAAACTTCCCCATGCTGCTTCACTGGCAGGAATAGGGTTGTTCTTTAGCCAGCTACCATTTACATACTGGTAAAAATCTTGCTGCGGCTTGGCAGTTGTATCAAAGTTAACCAGGCCAACTTCGCCTTTGTATTTTTCAGCATCGGTTTCGTGTTTGCACGATGTGCCAAGCATTGCTAAACCGAGTGTAAGGCAGATGGCAGGGCCATAAAAATTCACTTTTTTCATTTTAGATAGATAAATTAAAGGGCGCAATTTAACAATTAAATAATATCATCGCGCATTTTATAATTCTTGCAAATCTATTACTGTTTTAGCTCTTAATATGTGCGAAAAAGGTGAAAAAGTGTTAAAAAACTGGAGTAAGCCTAGTGTTTTGTGCTTTTTAACCACCAATAGTAGATTTTCGCTTACAATAAACGGATATACTTACACCTAATAAGATATTTAATACATTTACTATCCTCAAACCACCATTTCAAATGAAAAACAAACTACTTCTTTCCCTCTCGATACTTTGTGGAATTGCCAGTGCACAAAACGTTCGTTATTCTTACGACTCAAAAATGATTGATGGCCTACTATCATCCACTCTTTATGTTGTTCCAACAGGTGATAGAGCATTTGATGACAGTCTTTTAGCTGATACAAAGAAGTATTGGGCATTTACGAATGTTGAAGCGCTTACACAGGAAGAAATAAAAGCAGCTTTTAAAGATAAAACCAAGTACTTCATTGTTCCAATGGGCATGAAAACTCAGAAGTATGTTATTCAATCTCCGTTAAACAGTTATGTATCTGAGGGTTATAGCAATACAACCGCTTACCGCCTAGGAGAGCAAAATAAAAGTGACTTTATATGCACAACTATTTACGTATGCAGGGGAGGCTTTAATCTGAATCCTGATTTTGAGCAAAACTTAATAATTTGTAGCACCTTTCCCTTTATACATAGGGAGACGGTTTACTGGGGGCTTAAATATGTTATGCAAAATATTGTAGATGATATTAATATATTGATTAAAAATAAGGTAAGTATTAATATGGCAACATACAATGCATTTAATGACCCCCAGGAGGAAATGAAGGACTTCTTTAGCCAGGATCCGCAAACATTAAAGTGGCGCACTTTACTTATACCTCAATTAAATGTAAAAGTGGGCCTGCCAGAGAAAGTACTTGCTATGTACAAATATCAGTATAAAATAATGCCTGATTCTGACATTGCAAAGCTTATTAATTCACCTAATGCCAAAAACTATTGCTTTGTATTGGAGGGAGTGGGTGGTGACATGTCTATTGCAGACCCGGTGACTAAGCATATTATATATGTAAGCCATCATGAAGCTTGGGAATCATTAAGAGACAAGGATATGGAGGCATTGAATGAAGCTATAGAACCTACGCCTGCTAAAAAGAAAAAATAAATCAATTTGGCTTACTATAAATGATGTGTTAAGGCAAAGTAGTTATTTGCTAACGTGATTTGTAGTGCCGGCCTTGCCATCGGTATAAGGGGTTTCGTCAAGCAGTTTGCCTTTGCTATTATAAAATTTTTCCACCCCATTTTCAATACCATTCACGTAAGGGTACTCGCCTTTTAGCGTTCCATCTTCGTAATAACTTTTCTGCACTCCATTTTTCTTCCCTGCAGTAAATGGTATTTCCCAGTTTAATTTACCGCTCTCATAATAATCCTTCTCCACTCCAACTTCTAAACTATCTATATATGGATATTCACCTTTCAGTTTCCCGTTCTCGTAATATCCTTTCGCCAGGCCATTCCTTTTGCCATCTGTACAAGGTGTTTCATATTTTATTTTACTGCTTTCATAATATTCTTTAATTGTGCCATTGGTTTTTCCGTTTGTATAGGGATACTCGCCCTTTACAAAACCGTTGGCATAATATTCCTTCTGTAGTCCATTCTTTTTGCCTTCGGTACAGGGCGTTTCGTATTTTAATTTTCCGGTTTCATAATATTGTTTATTGGTGCCATTGGTTTTACCATTTACGTAAAAATACTCGCCCTTTAACACTCCATTATCGTAATAATCCTTCTCTATTCCATTTCTTTTGCCATTAGTATATATAGCTTCTTGCTGTAAAGTTCCATTTTCGTAATACCGTTTGCTATTACCATTTAAACTATCATTCACATAAAAAAATTCTCCCTTCTCCTTACCGCTTTCATAATAGTCTTTTTCTACGCCTTCTCTTTTACCATTGATAAAAGGAACATCATACTTTTCATTGCCGTTTTCGTAGTATGCTTTTTTAACCCCATTTGTTTTGTCGTCAGTATAAGGGTTTTCAAATTTCAGCTTGCCGCTTTCGTAATACGATTTTATCATTCCATTCCGTTTACCATTGGCATGAGGAATTTCAGCATACAATTTCCCGTTTTTGTAATACTCATGAGAGATGCCCTGAGGCTTACCATTTAAGTATTCTATAAGGATATAGTATGGGGCATTTAAGTCAGTAGTAGGTTTAAACAAGCTATCTCTGTACTCAAGCCACTTGCCTTCCTTGACAGTATCATGCTTTGTGTTTTTGGCTTCTGTTTTATCTGTAAACCCATCTTGTGCTATGGCGGTTATACAAACAGAATTAAAAACAAAAATGAGAAAAAGAGTGGTTTTCATATTTTATTGTGTTGTAAAAAAGGTGGTTAAGATTAATTTATCATTTCAAAAATAAACAAAACCAGATTCATTTGTAATTTTTTCAGAACAACCCTATATTTTTCACCCTGTTGGTGGATAGAATGCCCATTAGGCGCAAGTATCCTCGCTCTTGCTAATCACTGAATCCGAATATTCGAACTCAAATACCTCTGCAATATGCCTTTTTAGCTTTGCTTTCACTTCCACGGTATCGGGCTCATATTTAAGCTCTTTAGCCATTGAGGTAACGGCTTTATCGGTTATTCCGCAGGGTATAATAAGCGAGAAGTATTGCAGATCGGGATTCACATTCAGGGCTAAGCCATGCATGGTAACCCAATGGCTGGTGCGTACACCCATAGCGCATATTTTACGCGCTTTAGCCGGGTGGTCAACATCGAGCCATACACCGGTCATGCCTTTCAGGCGTTCGCCTTTAATATTGTATTCGGCAAGCATACGTATTACTGCTTCCTCGAGGCAGCGCATATACTTATGTATATCTGTAAAAAAGTAATCGAGGTTTAAAATGGGGTAGGCAACTAATTGTCCGGGGCCATGGTAGGTAATATCTCCGCCCCTGTTTATTTTGTAATAAGCAATGTTCCGCTGCTGAAGCTGTTCCTGCTTTATTAAAAGATTTTCTTCTTTGCCGCTTTTTCCTACCGTAAATACATGAGGGTGCTCGCAAAAAATAAGGTAATTGCCTGTAAATTGTTGTTCTTGGTCAGGTAACTGGCGGTTTGCCAATTTTTTATCTACTACCTCTCTGAATAATACTTCCTGGTAGTCCCAGGCTTCTTTGTAGTCAATATTGCCAATGTCTCTGAAGGCAACCTTACGGTTCATTTACCGGACAGATCTTTTTTTAACTGGTCAATAACTTTTACTTCGGTAGCATCAACTTTCCTTATTTCTGATAAGTACCACGATACCCAATCGCCAAAATATATCCAGTAAAGTTTTTTCTCAAGCGGGCTTTTACCTTTAGATGGTATTTCAAGTACTACCGGGGCAAAATTTTCAAATATTTTTTTGCATAACTCTATACGTATCTCATTCCGAGGGTGTTCTTCAGTATCTCTGAAAAGTAGTACTGCTATGTTAGGATATTCCTGGCTCCAGCCCACAAGTTCGTTATGGTTCATTTCAGGTATAACATGATGCCAGCAAAGCACTTTGGAATTCTCGTTTAACTGCTGCCTGAACCTGATAGCCACACCTTCGTGTAACGAGGTACTATATATAACAGGTGTTTTATCAACTAAAATTTCTGCCATGCGTTGTGCCGCTTTCATTAACGATGCCTGATGTTCTATCAGAAGCTTTGCAGAGGAAAGTATTTGAGCAGAGTAAGAAGGCGCTATGCCATGGAACTCTAGTATTTTAAAAAGTTGTGTTAATGAATAACCAAGGCAAGCTCTGGGTGGCATACCTGCCGGTATAACAATAGCATCGTAACCGTTTGTTTTAGCCAGCTCGAGCATTTTGCCACCTGACGTAACACATACTATATGTGCATTATGTTTTTTTGCTTCAGCAAACGATTCAAGTGTTTCTTCAGTATTACCGGAATAAGATGAACAAATTACCAGTGTATGCTCGTCAACATAAGCCGGAAGTGTATAACTTTTCATTACCTCAATAGGTACAGTAGCCTGATGTTGAATGGTTTCTTTTAAAATAGTGCCACCTATGCCCGAGCCGCCAAGGCCGCATATTACCACTTTATTAATAACATGTTTAGGCTTGGTAAGCTTAGCATTTTGGGCTATGCCAACTGCTTCTTCCAACTGCTTAGGGAATCCGTTTATTAAATCATTCATCATCACTGCGGAGTAATAGGCTTGCAAAGTTAAAAATATTGGCAGAATGGACAATTTACAAGCTTGTAAGCCTGCCTGATGCAATATTTATAGTGAAATATTAAAAAATGGGAAGCGAAAAAATAACTAATAGCCCAAAACCATTTTTTTAGTGTAAACAGAATTTTTGCCTGTAATACGTAATACATAAAGGCCATTACCTGTGTTAGGTAAAAGGGTATAAGCATTAAGCCCCAGTGATGCATTAATGGTTTTGGTATATACTGCCTGCCCAAGAGTATTATACAGAACCAAAGTATAAGGCCCGCTTTCAGTTGCATTTATTTCAGCAGTAATAGAAGTATTTACCGCAAAAGCATTTATCTGGTTTTCATTTTCGCAGGGAACATATACTGAAGTATTTAGCCCGGTTGTTTTTCCGTCAAAATCAGTTTGAGATATACGATAGTAAGCTGTGCCACTATATGGGCTTTCATCTACAGCAGAATAATTATGAGGCGTGACGCTTGTTCCTGCACCTTTTACAATGGCTATAGTTTGGTAGTTATTGCCATCTTGTGTTTTGTCTATGGTAAAATAATCGTTATTGCTTTCAGTAGCTGTGCTCCATTGCAGCAAAGCAGTATAATTCTGGCAGACTGAAGTAAAGCTTGTGAGTTGTATAGGCAATGCATTAGGCCCGTGTTTTGAACCCCAGGAAAGTATAGGGTTAATATTCAAATCAGTAAGTTCTATGCTTGATTCTGCTGTTACAGTTGACCCTACAGAGCCAGCAAGATCAGGTCCTATATTTTCCCAAAGGCCTGTTCCCGGCGAGGCTAAATCATAATGTGCAACAGCCAGATCGGACAGATTTGTTATAGCACTTTGGGCAGGATAATTAGATGTCATCAGCACATAATTCTGCTCCCCAAGGTTTGATAAATTATTTAATGTCCAATATTCAATTTGGCTTGTATGATCTAACCCTTCATTATTATAATCCTGCACGGGTGAAGCTGCAAATCCTACATTCCCATTGCCATCTATATAGCTGGCTGTACTATAATTTGGTGAAGCTGATAGGCTATATTGGCCTTGGAATTTAGTAGCGGTTGTACCATTATCGATACCATTACTAAACGTACTTGCGCTGCTTACTCCTCCACCTTCAATTGATAATTGTGCATAGATACCCTGGTTGCCCACAGGGAAGGTAAAAGGATCGGGCCCATACACTGCCATAGGCCCATCCACATACGAAGTGATACTTCCCGGATCGGACGTAGCCTCAGGGTAAACACCTGATTGGCCAATTGTCAAGAGATTGGTTCCGGTAGAATTTAATACACCCAGGGTTAATCCTAAATTATCTTTTACAGTAACAGGCGTGCCAAGTGTTACTGCATAAGTAGAAGAAGAAAATGGAATGGAATTATTAATTGTGAGATCAAAGAACTTATTAGCTGCTATTGTTCCGCCAATTGCTTGAGTAGAATCGCTATTGAATACTACCAGTCCTGTCGAGGTATAAGTTGCTCCGGTATTTTGTGTCCAGTTTCCTGAAATATCAATTTCATTTCCATTGTCATTCAAGGTTCCTGTGCCTGTAATAGTAACATTTCCTGCCGTAGCAGTTTGTGCGGTACCTGCTGCGCCTGCAATAAATTTAGACCCTAACCCAAGGGTCCCGGCCGAAATTGTTGTATTGCCGGGCACAGTTAGTGCATCATCAAGTGTAGTAGCACCTGAGCTGGTATAATTAAGTGCCGATGTTACCGTAAGGCCACCTGCAATAGTTGACAGCGTTGCACTATTCTCAATAGTAAGGCTATCGGCCAGACTAGTTCCATTACCACCTTGAGATAAGTTAAATGAAGCGCTGCCACCTAAAAGCAAGTTGTAATAACCTGCACTGCTGCCGGAAGGTAACGGCTGTAAGGTTACAACTGTACCAACGCCTGTAGCAGTTATGGCTATAAGGCCAGCATTTAATATGTATGCGCCGGTAAGCTCGGGGTATGTACCCGAAGAGCTTCTTGTTATAGCAAGCCCTGACTCAGGTGATGCACTTCCGTTCATTTTTAAAACTGCACCTGACAAACCAAAACTATTCAGGTCAGATAGAATATGTGTTCCTTCACTCAAAATAGCTGCATCGTTAATGGTTATTCCAGAACCAACACTAATATTACTTGTTATTGATTTGGTACCCGAGATAGCAACAGTGAGCGAATCGTAAGCAGCGCAACTGCATAGTGCATTACTACCACCCGGAGCTGCAATAGTTTGATTGCCGGCTTTGTTGTAGGCTACCAGATTAGGCTTAAAGGCTGATGGATCTAACACACCATTTGTAGAAAACGGAATTGTTGAGCCACTAATTTTCAATGTTGAGTTAGGCTGCTGCTGCCATATTGACCCTACTACAGAACCATCGAGACTATTAGTTGCATTGGTTAAATTAATAAAACCATTATTTAAAATGGTTATAGCGCCGGTAATTAAAAACTCAGGCGCAATAGACATATTTACAGAGGAATTAATAGTATAAGATGTTGTAATATTTTTAACCTGGAAAATACCGGTTCCCGTAATTGAGCCTGTACCCGTAAGGGCTACAGCAGCGCCACTTTGTGTTAATTCGCCTGTACCTACAGCAAGTGTACCACTTACAGTAAGGTTACCACTTATTACAGATGCTACACCTGTTCCGGTAGTAAGTGTAGTGCCACTGGCTATTGTTACATCACCTGTTTCAGTTAATGTGTTTGCTCCTGATAAAGTTGTGTTTGCGTTTATGCTAATGCCACCGGTTACTGTAACGTTACCACTTGCAGTAACTGAAGTAGCTCCCGCTCCGACAGTTAAACCTGCTCCGCCTGACGAAAGCGCACCCATGGCATAAGTTCCCGAACCCAGGAACGAGGCCGTACCTGTTACATTAAGTGTAGATGTAGCATTGGTGCTTATGTATGCAGTAGCGCCTGCAGTGGTATAAAGTATCCCGTTATCATTTAATGTACTGGCTCCTGCATTGGTAAGTTCACCGGCTTTAATTTGAAGATTACCGCATGTAGTGGTCCCGGCAGGTAAGCTAACAATATCGCCATTTTGTATGATGAAGGAACCTGCAGTACTTGGTACTGCAACACATGGACAGGCAACCGCGCCTGCTGTAATAGACCATTCTGTTGCACTACTCCACGAAGTACTTGCAGCATTAACAGAATAGTAGATAGCTTCAATTGGAGTTTCAATATTTTTAGTGCCGCAAACGTAAACGTTAGCAATACCCGGGTGTGCATTATCAATTGCTCCTGCTTTTACAGCCAACCCTGCGCGTTGCACAGTGGGGGTGGCTACTGTTCCTCCGTTAGTTTCGGCACCGGTAGTTACAAGTGAAGTATATCCGTTTACCGAACTTGTATAGGTTTCAAGCGAATAGTCATTAATGGTGGCAGTTCCTCCCGGGTTATCAAACCCACCATATGTTGCCATTACTGTAAATGTGCCACCTACACCACCACTTCCATCGGTAGTAACGGTAGTGTTTTCTACCGAAATATCAATAACCGCATTACCTAAGTTATCGGTAAAAATATCTGCTATAATTGTTTCAAGCGGGGGTGGGTCGTTATGTATTGCAGAAACTAATCCTGCACTGGTAGGCGATACTGATGATACAATGGTAAGTTTCCTTGTGGTACCCTGAATTCCTACCGGGAATAAACCATAACTACTACCGGCTATGGTAATTGCGCCAATGGGCCACCATCTTGCAAATGTACCGCCATAAGCTGTGCCTGCAGTATAAGTAAGAGTTGTTACAGCGTTTGATGCATTACCTACCTGAAGTGTACTGGTATTCAAATTTATATCGCCCTGTGTCATGGTTAGCAAACTGGTAACAAGCACATTGGTACTGGCGAGTTGCAGCACATCTGCTGCTGCTGCTAAATTAGTTGTGAGTCCATAAAATGTTTCTGTACCGCTTGAGGCAGTGAGGGTTTGTGGAGTATAGTTGGCGCTAAAGGTTACTGCCTGGCTGCCAGCCGTAAATGTTCCATTGTCTATCCAGTTGCCTTTAACAGTAATACCTGCACCGCTTAGCGTTACAGTTTCCGAACTATTAATAGTAAGGTTACCAAACGTAATTTGAGTAGTTGGTGTAACGGTTGAGTTACCTGTAAATGTTTCTGTACTGGAAAGGGCGCTGGAAGTAGAACTGAAAAATGTTACGCCTGGAGTTTTAGTGGCGCTGCAAGTAAAATTCCCGCCAAACTTAATATTGGCAGCACCTGTATTTGTAAATATTGAATTTGCTCCTGAAATAACATAACCTCCATTAAAATTAATAGTACCTGTTGTAACCGATATAGTTCCGCTGGTTTCAGCTACTGAATTGGTAAAATTAATGGTACCGGTAGTAAGGGTTATTTGCTCGCACAGAACGCTTGTAGGAACTGTATTTATACCACCACTATAATTAACTGTAGTTACATTAAGCGTGCCTGTAGTTACTGCCATTAATATTACCCTGTTGGCGGTGTTAGATGAAGCTATAAAGTTTAGTGTGGTTATAGATGCAGTGCCACTGTTAACCTTCCAGTCGTTTGTAGTGTTATTGGCCGCAGGCTGATTGATGGTAGCAGTGGTAGCCGAAAAAGTAGTATTTGCATTTTGTGTTATAGTTGTGTTCCCGGTTGCGGCACTAATAATAACGGTAGTTGCTGTAAGTGTAGAACCTGCTTTTAAAACAATGTCGCCAGTTGAGGAACCTGCTGCAGTTGTAAGGGTATTGGTTACTGTAAGGGTTGTGTTGGCTGCCAAGGTCATACTGGTAGCATTTCCTGCAGTATTTAAATTTAGATTATTGGTAACAGTATATGATTTATTTGTTGCTGCAGTTGGCAAACTAAATGTTATTGCAGCGCTGTTTGAAATATTAACATTGTGTGGGAAGGTAGTTCCGTTTGTACCACCAATTGTAGTTGCAGTACTTGTAAAAGTAACATCAGATGTTGCGCCTGTTAAGCAGCCAACTACGCCACTGTTATTGGCCCATGTGCCGGCAACCGAAATAGATGCGGCAAGTGTTACATCTACACCGTTACCACCTACACCTATTATTACATTACCAAAAGTTACACCGGCTGTAGGTGGAGTAAGGGTAGGTGAAGTGGTAAAATTTCCTGTAAAGGTGGTAGTGGAAGTCTTAAAAAATGTAAATGTAGCGCCGGTTGCGCAGGTAACATTGCCACCGAATTTAATGGTTGTGCTTTTTGTACTGCAGTTAAATGTTCCGTTGTCGGTATATCCTTCTGCAAAAGTAAGCGCGCCTGCAGTAGTTATATTTTCAATGGTTGCACTTGCTGCGGTAGTAACAGGGCCATCGAAAATAATGGTGCCGCCCTGCACTTCAATAAGCCCGTTATGGGTAAAGCCTGCTGTGTTGGCAAATGTCATTGTGCCTGTTCCTGCAACTTCAGCTGTAGCTCCGGTGGCAACCTGCGAAAAAGTGCTGGTAGTGCTGAAATTTATGGAACCACCATTTATACAATTAAGCAGACCTGTGGCTGCTGCAGGTTGCGAAAAAGTGCAGGTGCCGTTAAAGTTTATACTGCCATTGGTACATGAAATAGTTCCGGAGCCCGATTGCAGAACCGTGATACCGGTTGCAAAATTAATTACAGAAGTATTTGAACTCGAAATAGTACCGCCTGCTGATTGCGTAACATTGGCATTGAAGTTTAATGTACCTGTACTTGCAGTGCTGATTGTACCTGTAGATGATTGCAAAACGGTATTATTAAAAGTCATAATTCCGCTACTGGTATTGCTAATAGTACCTGCCCCCGATTGTGTAACTGTGCCTCCAAAAGTTACTGCTCCGCTACCGGTACAGGTAATTTTACTTACAGTTTGAGTAACTACGCAAGTACCGTTAAAGTTTAATGCTCCCCTGGTACAGGATATAACACCTGTTCCCGATTGGGCAACAGTTGTACCTGTTGCAAAGTTTATAATAGAAGTTCCTGTACCTGAAATTGTTCCGGCTGATTGCGTTACATTGCCATTAAAAGATATTGTTCCTGAACTGGTGCTTATTGTTCCGTTCGATTGTGTAAGAGCTCCGTTAAATTTAATACTTCCTGATGTTAATGAAATAGCTGCATTGGCAGACATAGTAGTAGTGGTTGTGGCTGCGTTCAAAATAGCGCTGCCGGAAGTAACAGCTACTGCAATTGCTGTGGTTTCGTTTATATAACCATTTATAATTAACGACCCTGCATTAACTGTTACAGTGCCTGCTGTGGTGCCGTATATTTGGCCTGCTGTGCCTGAGCCAACAGTTAACTGGTCTGCTGCTGCACCCAATTTGATACTGCCACCTGCATTGGTAAATTCAATTGTACCACAGGTGGCATTTATGATGTTTACCGTTACATTAAAATTGGGGATAATAACAATATCATTGGTTGACCCATCCTGGCCAGGGTAGGTTTCAGCGCCTGCTGTGGTCCAAGTACCTGCTGCATTCCAGTTGCCGTTAGCTTTGGCTGTAAAGGTTTGGCCATTGCCAAAAGCCAGATTGCCTGCCCCAAGGAACAAGAAAAGCGAGATGCTTAATAAGAATTTTAAATATTTTTTGACCATTAACAAATTGATATTGAGGATTATATCAGAAGAACGTTAAAAAAGCATAAGCCACTAGCTTATTGATAAAAAACAACCGTGAGGTATTGTAAAGAGTTCATTATCAAAGTGTACTCCTATTTTATTACTGAACATATAATATCCCTAGATGTATTTAAACGACAGAACCCCAACAAAGTTACGGGATTCAGGGCTATTTTATGAGTTAATCAATGTTGTGTTTTTTCTTACCTAACCTAATGCACTGTGTTAAAGACATATATGTATTATAACTACCATTATAATTATAAATAAATCCGTTTTTAGTTTTTAAGGAGCTTTGCCTTAAGAACAGATGTATTAACGGGTAGCGTAATAAAATAGAGACCTACCGAAAGAGAGGATATATCAAGCTGAATTGTATTATAGCCTTTTACTGTTTCAACATTTTTAGTTATTACTTGCCGCCCGGTGCAATCGTAAACCGACAAGCTAAAATTTTCAATAGAGTTACTGGCAAAAGAAATTGCACAAAAGTTTTTGGCCGGATTTGGAATTAATGTAATTCCGATAGCAGGTTTGTCAACTGACACAATTGCCATACCCGGGTAAGTAGAATTGCCATCATAATCAGTTTGTTTCAGTCTGTAATAATTAATGCCCGCACCGGCAGTATAATCAATCGCAGAATAATTAAGTACTGCTGTTGAGTTGCCTGCACCTTTTACTGAATCAATTGTAGTGTATGAAACGCCATCAACGCTTCTGTCTATTGTAAAATAGCTGTTATTAATTTCAGTCCCAGTGGCCCACGAAAGGGCTACAGCATCATTGTTATAGGAGGCTGTAAAAAACAATAAACTAATTGGTAATGAGCAGTTAGTACAACCTGTATTGGTCCCAAAAACAGTACCGGCTCCCGATGTAGAGCCTGAAACTACAACCGCTCCACTGCCTGTAACCGTGGAACCATTACCAAATGTACCCGTACCGCTTATTGACATGCCGCCATTATCGGTTATACCTGTGCTGTTATTATTATTGGTAAAGTTTCCATTTATTACAAGTGCACCTCCTGAATTTATAGTTACAGTACTGTTCTTTTTAAAATCTACATCGCCATTTACAATTAGCTTACCACCAGTATTAATAGTTAGTGTTGAGATAGTTGCACCAGGGCCAACACTAAAAGCACCGGTAAAGGTTATAGTGGTACCCGAGCAAATTATTACCGGATCACCAGGTGTACAACCGCAACTTGCGCCACCGCAACCAATGGTTGACCATGCCGAAGTACTGGTCCATGCAGCATTAGCAATAGAATAAACCTGCGCCCGTAAGGGTGAGGTTAAACTTAAAAGACCTGTTAATAAGACAATGTATGTTTTGCGCATAACATAAATTGATGATAAGAAAAATGTACTGTAATCCTGTGCTACAAAGGTCATCAATAGCAACAACAACTAAATTGATGTAGGTCAACAAAGGTGTACTGTATGTCGCGGAAATGACATACTCTACCTTAATTTTTTTAAGGACTGTAAGATGAGAATAAGAAACTATTACTCTCCTATATCAAACTTAATGCCTTGTGCAAGTGGCAAATGTGTACTGAAATTCAGCGTGTTGGTTTGTCTGCGCATGTAATTTTTCCATGCATCAGAGCCAGATTCCCTGCCACCACCGGTTTCTTTTTCGCCACCAAATGCGCCACCTATCTCAGCGCCCGATGTACCAATGTTAACATTGGCAATACCACAATCGGAACCGGAATGTGAAAGGAATTTTTCGGTTTCTAATATGTTATTTGAGAATATAGAAGACGAAAGCCCTTGTGGTACACCATTTTGCAATGCAATGGCTTCGTCTATAGTTTTGTATTTAATAAGGTAAAGTATAGGCGCAAATGTTTCATGTTGCACTATAGGGTATTCGTTTTTAACCTCAGCTATAGTTGGCAGTACATAGCAACCCGATTCATATCCCGGGCCATCTAACACTTTACCGCCACAAATAACTTTACCACCTTGCTCAGTAATTTTTGTAACTGCATCGGTATAATTTTTTACCGCATCTTTATCAATAAGTGGGCCCATCAACACACCTTCTTCTAACGGATTACCAATGCGTACTTGTTTGTATGCTTTCTCTAATGATGCTTTCAGGTTATCGTAAATACTTTCGTGTATAATAAGGCGGCGGGTAGTGGTGCAGCGTTGTCCTGCTGTTCCAATAGCGCCGAATAGTACACCGGTAATTGCCATTTTTAAATTAGCATCGGGTGTAAGTATAATAGAGTTGTTGCCACCTAGTTCAAGTAACGAACGGCCTAAACGCTCGCCTACTGCTACAGCAACTTTTTTACCCATACGTGTAGAACCGGTTGCCGAAACAAGCGGAACACGTGTGTCCTTACTTAAGAGTTCGCCAATTTTATAATCGCCAATAATTAAGCAGCTAACACCTTCAGGCACATTGTTTTTCTTTAACACAGGTGCAATTATATGTTGGCATGCTACTGCAGTAAGCGGGGTTTTTTCCGATGGTTTCCAAATACAAACGTCTCCGCAAACCATAGCCAGCATGGCGTTCCATGCCCATACTGCAACAGGGAAGTTAAATGCGCTTATAATACCTATTGGCCCTAATGGATGGTATTGCTCGTACATACGGTGCAATGGCCTTTCTGAATGCATGGTTAAGCCATAAAGCTGGCGCGATAAGCCAACTGCAAAGTCGCATATATCAATCATCTCCTGTACTTCGCCAAGGCCTTCCTGGTAGCTTTTACCCATTTCGTACGATACCAGTTTGCCCAATGGTTCTTTGTACTTCCTAAGTGCATCGCCCATTTGCCTTACTACTTCGCCGCGCCTTGGTGCAGGCCACATTCTCCATTCCGGGAATGCTTTGCAGGCTGTTTTCATTACTTCTTCGTAATCAGCAGCGCTAGCTTGTTTCACTTGCCCTATAAGGGCACCATCACATGGAGAATAGGAATCTAATGCATCACCCGATGTTTTGATCCAATTTTCTCCGGTCGTGGCTCCGTTCATTATGCCCGAAAGCCCTAATTCATCTAATACTTTTCCTATTCCGTGTGTATCTTTTAATTCTGCTGTTTTCATGATATTTTATTTAGGGAATTAATCTGTAGGGTTAAATTTTACCCGAATTTATTACTTTTTCTTTTCTTCTTTTAATTTATCTGCTTTAAGGCCTTGTATATAGTTTTTCATCAGGTTGCGGCCAACGGCAGTAAAGTATTTTTCTCCAATTTCTTTAGGTTCATCTTCGCTAAATGGAAAGTAGGTTGTTGCTACTCCTTTGCTTACGTAATGTCCTGTATTATCAAGTATTGAATAGTGAACTACTACCTGTCTCCGGTATGTTTCATCAGATAGGTTGGTTGCATTGTTATCTACATTCTTTATATCAAGCTCGTTAATAAAAACATAGGTATCAGTGCCATAACGGGCGCTGAGAATGCTTAATAAATTAGGGTTTAATAAACTTACATTCATAAACCGCTCGCTATAATCTACAGGCACTTCTACCTGGCCATTGTTAATATAACGGCCGGTATGGTTTTTATCCTTGCTTCCGGCATCGGGTGCGGTGCCGGGTACTATATCATAACTATAGCTGGTAGAGCCATAAATAAAAGCCAACATAGAATCAGAGCGTTGCCTGCCATCAAGCAGATCGACTGTAACACAACTCCTGCGCAGGGTTGCGTACATTGCCAAATCAAGCTCCTGGCGGAGTTCACTTGTAATAGCTGCGTAGCTCAAGTGTGTTTTTGCATTTATCTCTTTTCCAATTTCCGACATTAGCATTTTAGATTCAAAAGGAATCAGCAATATTTTATGCGACATGGTTGTGTCCTTCCTTGAACCCAAATATTTGTTCATAGAAGTATCTTTTGATGCTGCACTACCACGTGAGTTTGACTGCTGTGCGGAAACAGATAGAGCTGCGAATAACGATACTGCTAAAAGAATTCTATGACAGATAGCTTTGGTCATTTATTTATGAAAGAGCTTGAATACATCGTTACCGTTTGCAAATAGAATAAGTGAAAGCAGTATTATCATTCCTGCCCATTGTGCATACTCTAAAAACTTATCGCTTGGCTTGCGGCGGGTAATCATTTCGTAAAGCAGGAAGATAACATGGCCGCCATCTAATGCAGGTATTGGCAATATATTTACAAATGCCAGCATAATAGATATGAATGCTGTAAGCAACCAAAAATGCTGCCAGTTCCATGTACTGCCATAAGCTTTAGCTATACCGCCAAATCCGCTGATTTGGCTGGCAGCGCCCTTAACCGTAAAAATTACCTTAACCTGTTTTATGTAACCTTTAAGACTTTCTATGGACATATTAAGCCCTGCAGGAATACTTTCGAAAAAACTGTACTTCTTTTTAACAGTTACAAAATAGTTAGATGGGTCCCTCTGAACAAAACCTAATGCTCCTTTGTTGTTTACATGTGCAGTTAAAGTTTTTATATTATCACCTGAATTGACTGTAAGCATAACATCCTTATTGCTGTCTTTTACCAAAGCAGTTTTAAACTCCTGGAAATAAGGAGTTGAAAGCGTATCGAGCTTCACAATCCTATCACCTTTTTTAAGGCCTGCATTTGCAGCAGCCATACCCGGCACTACTGAATCTACCTCACACGGATATTGAATCTGAATGAACTCAAGAGGATTCTTAAGTATTTGCGAAATATCATTATCAGTTATCGGGATGTTTTGCGCTTGTCCGTTGCGCAGTACCTGTATAGATTTTGCCTTATCCATAATTATGGTAAGTGCAAGCTTATCAAAGTTCTCTACCGTTTTTCCATCAACAGTTTGTACTAGGTCTCCATTTCTAAGGCCCATTCTAATAGCAGTGCTGTCGCAGTAAATACCATACTTTACATTTTGGGTAGGAAGGTATTCTGAGCCCCACACAAATAACACCATGCAATAAATTACTACCGCAAGCAATACGTTTACAGTAACACCGCCTATCATCACAATAAGCCTTTGCCAGGCCGGTTTCGAGCGGAATTCCCATGGCTGAGGAGGCAGTTTCATAGCTTCCTTATCCATCGACTCATCTATCATGCCCGATATTTTAACGTAACCACCCAAGGGTAGCCAACCTATCCCATATTCTGTATCGCCTTTTTTGAACTTAAAAAGCGAGAACCATGGATCGAAGAAGAGGTAGAATTTCTCTACTTTAATTTTGAAAAAACGGGCTGTAAAAAAGTGTCCTGCTTCGTGAAGTATAATAAGTATAGAAAGGCCAAGTAGGAATTGCGATATCTTAATAAGTGTGTCCATAAAAATAAATAAGGTGCAAAGTTACCTCAATTTTCATTCTCACCCCGTTTAAAGCCCCTTATTTTTTGTAAATGGCTTGCTCTATATAAGCTAACTGGTTCACCAAGGTGTTAATGATGTAACATATTGCTGACTTAGTACAATAGCTATGGGGGCGATAAGGCCAATATTTGCAGTATGAAAAACAGGAGATATATTCCTGTAATTGCTAAAAGCCTTGAATCATGAAAACATATACAAATAAATTCGACCTTCCACTACATCCGGTAACTGTCATTTCAAATCATGTTAATGGCCAAGTTGAAGCAATTTTGCCTGCTTTGCACCCCGGTATAATAGCTTGGGGAGAATATAAGGTAAGAACATACGGCAGATTAGTAAGAGACAACTGGCATAATGAATGGAGCAGCAAGTCTTTTAGAAGAACCTTTGTGCTTATATTGTTAATACTACCTGTTATACTATTTAGCACTAATTATTTCTTTAACTACATACAGGATAGTAAAACCGGAGTATTATTAAATGACTTGTTCTTAAAATGGCTGCCGGCAAAAAATGTTTCTATTCCTATAACGTTCTTTATGTCCAGTGTTATTATTCTATGCGTTTTAAGGTGTATTAGCAACCCAAGAATGTTTACTACAGCGCTTATGGCCCTTAGTTTTTTGCTTATTGCCCGTATGCTGACAATTAGTATAACCCGCTTTTTTGCCCCAGCCGGATTAATAGAACTTAAAGATCCTATTTGTAATTTAATGTATGGCTCGAGGTGCATTACACGCGACCTTTTCTTTTCGGGCCATACGGCTACTTTATTTATACTATACCTATGCTCAGTAAAAAAAGTAGATAAGTACTATATTTTATTTGCAGTAGTATCTGTTGGGTTTTTATTGTTGGTACAACATGTTCACTACACGGTAGATGTATTATGTGCGCCCTTTTTTGCTTTCGGATGTTTTTGGATCTCCAAAAGGATCATGAAGCTTCAGGGCGCTAATGCTAAAAGCAAATAATACGTATTAGTACACACTAATACATTAAAGCAATCCTAGACTTTATAAGTAAAAAATGTAACTCTTTAACAGAGTTATGTAAAGCTTTTACAGACAAAGGCAGGCACCTTTGCCACATTAAAATAAATCAATTATAAAATCATTTTCATGATCATTAAAATTATCAAATCAGTTTTTACTAAACAGTTATTATCTCTTATAATAGGATTAGGTTTTAGCCTTACCGCATTTAGCCAGTCGGTAGATAGTATTCCCAGGAAAAAAATATACCACGTAAGTTACATTAGTGGCAGCATTATAATAGCCGGTGGCTTAGCTACCGACTATCCTGCAATTGGAAGAATTAAAAATAAACCAAGCCTTAGCAGTGCTGAATTAGCCGCCTTAAATCCGGGTGTAATTAACTCTATTGACAGATGGGCATTGCACCAGAATCCTAGTCAGCATTTAATGTATAGCAAATTATCTGATGAGGTTGAACCACCCGTATTTGTTATTCTTCCGGCATTACTCATTTTCGATAAGAAGATAAAAAAAGACTGGCTCCCGATTCTATTTATGTATGGCGAAGGGCACGTTATTACATTCACAGTATATAACTATAGCTGGTTTGGCCCGACTTTTCAAAACAGGTACCGCCCAATTACATACTACTCCCAGCTTCCTTTAGGCGATCAGACTTCAGGCAACAACCGCAATTCGGCATATAGTGGCCATACTGCATCAGTTGCATTTACTTCATTTTTTGCTGCGAAAGTATATTGCGATTATAACCCCGATGCAAGCAAAGTTCTTTTGTATGGCGCTGCATTAGTTCCACCGGTAGTTATGGGATATTTAAGAGTAAAAGCGCTGGCGCATTTTCCATCAGATGATATGGTGGGCCTTACAGTTGGTGCAGTAGTCGGTATTGTTCTGCCCGAATTACACAAATTTAAATGCAAAGGCATTACACTGGGTATGATGGCTATACCGGGCGCATCGGGCCTGAGTATGTGTTGGACATTGCCTACACATGAAACACCTGCTAACAATACTTCAGGTATAGCAAGTACAACATCAACAAACTAAAATTATCACGATCAAATAATTCAGTAATCACAATTTAAAAAACAAAAAATATCATGGGAAACTTACTTTACTTAGTAGCTGTTATATTAATAATACTATGGGCTATCGGATATGTTGGATATAATGCCGGAGGATTAATTCACATATTACTTTTTATTGCACTTATAGCTGTAGTATTAAGATTAATACAAGGCAGAAAGGTATAACGGATCATGAGAACTATACTTTTTTCGGCCCTATTCATTCTTACTGCAAAATGCCTTATAGGGCAAGATACCGTTGCGCCTGATACAACAAAGCACGTTGCCAAACTCGATACCATTAACCGTAACTTGGGTAATGCAGATCAACAGTTAAAGGATATAAAGGCGGCAAAAATAAAACTGCATTCTGATTCTATTGGCCCGGATTCGGTAAGAAGCCAACCTCAAAAGTCTTCGAAGGTTGATACCATTGTGCAGAATAAGTATGGCGATCTATTGAGAGATGATTCGGTATATAACAAAAAGTATTCGCTATGGAGGCCATTTTTAGAAGTATGCGGAGATAACCTGGCGCTGAGTTTAATTGACAGCAGAATATTAAACCTGGGATTTTCAAAGGTGAATGTTATCAGCTGGAATCGCACGTTGAGAGCAGGATTCCCCTGGGGCCCGGGTTGGGAGTGGGATCAGGACAGATTTGGAAATAACTTTCTATCGCATCCTATAATGGGTAACTTTTATTTTAACGATGCACGCTGCAATGGTTATAATTTCTGGGCCTCAGCTCCTTTTGCACTTGTAGGTAGCTATATGTGGAAAATATTCGGAGAGAATGGCACACCTGAAAGGGAAGATATAGTGAATACAACAGTGGACGGTATTCTTTTAGGAGAAATACTTTACCGCATCAGTTCAAATGTACTTGACGACCGCACCCATGGAAGAGAAAGAGTTTTCCGTGAGATATTAGCCGGGCTAATTGACCCGATGCGTGGCTTTAACAGGTTAATACAAGGCAAAACATTTAGAACAACCAATAAAGAAATTTATCAGAAGGAACCATTGAACATAAGTCTGTATGGCGGAATACATGCTATAAATGACCGTTCAAACGCTATTCTATCGGGAAAGACAAGTGAAATGGTGAATGTGCAGTTCGATTATGGTAATCCGTTTGAAGAAAGATTGCGTAACCCGTTTGACTTTTTTAAATTAAGAGTAGAAACAGATATTGGCGTAGGAAGAAAGATAATTGATAATGTAACAGGTTACGGTTTCTTATTCGGTAGCAATTCGCAAAGTGGAAATGTTTCATTTCTCAAAGCAGGCTTTTTGTATTACGACTATTGGGACAATACAACCTTTGAGTTATCGACAATTGCAATTGGAGGAGGCGTTTTTTCTAAAGTACCAATTGGCAAAACTTCAAACCTATATACCAATGTGCATGTGGGGTTAGTGCCACTGGCAGGTAATAGTACGGGCCCAATTACAGATACTTCTCAATTCCGCGATTATAGTTTTGGGTATGGCTGGGAGGCTAAAGCAGAAAGCTCTCTTTCATTGGGTAAAGTGGCTACTGTTGGTATTACGTACTATTATTATATGATACATCTTTTTAATAATACAGGCCAAGGAGAAATTGTGGGTGCTCCCACGCTTGGCAATAATTCCATTGGTATCCTAAAACCTAAAATTACCTTGCAGGTCTATAAATCTATGAGTGTTGGGTTCGAGTACTACTTGTATTCTCAGGCACATTACCAGGAAGGTTCACCAACATATATTGCAGTGCAAACTGAACAAAAAATATTTATTCAGTTTTACTTTGAAGACCCGCAACGCCGTGGGCATTATAACTAATTATAACCACAATGAAACATATAATAAGGTTACTTCTTTTATTTTTTATAACTACTTCAACAAATTCTTTTGCCCAGGAAACAACAAAAGATACTGTACCCAGAAAGGATACAACAAAGTTTCAAAAACTTGTTAATGCAGTTGTTGCTGATACGGTAACAAGGAAAGAAACAGCTGCGGATTCTGCAGAGGAAAAGAAATTAGATATGAAGTACTACGGCCTTCGTCAGTTTGGGCATGAGACAGTACTTTTTATTGAGGGCCCAGCCAGGTGGCACCCGGCAGACTGGGTAAGGGTTGGATTGGTATTGGCAGGCACAGCTGCATTTATGCCATTTGACCAACGTATAACTAATTTGGCACTTGGCAAACAGCGTTATTTATATAGTATTCCGGTTGTGGCCGGCAGAGTTTATGGCGAATGGTATTCCATTGGTTCATTAACGGCCATTTTTGGCATGTATGGAATTTTAGCCCATAATAATAAAGCCAAAAGAATAGCTATTGAATTATTGCAAGCCGGTGCCTATTCTGAATTATTTACCGAAGTGCTTAAAATAGGTGTTGGAAGATACAGGCCATATAATGACCTGGGCCCATTTGTATTCCATCCGGGTAATTTTAAATTTAATAATGCTTTTGAGTCTATGCCTAGCGGACATGCAACCAGTGCTTTTGCACTATCTACAGTAATGTTCCGGAATGCTAATACAACGTTTTGGAAAATAATGTCGTTTGTGCCTGCTTGCTTTACACTGTTTGCGCGTGTGTATGAAGTGCAACATTGGGCTTCTGATGAGTTTATGGGTTCTTGTGTTGGTTTTGCAACCGGTATGTGGGTGGTAAACCTGCACGAAAAGAAAAGACACAGAATACACGTGAAATAGTAATTAAATATAAACAGAAATATAGCTGTGATATATATGAATAGTATCAATAGATGTATAACACTTTAAAAGCCTGTTATAGTCAATTTTGCCACATATTAATTGAATTAATTTTTTAAAACTCTACATATGAAAACTATAACTTCCCTGTCATTATTTATCGGTCTTTCTTTTTTTGCAACAAATGTTATAGCACAGGAAAAAGGCACTATGACTAATAAGCAACTTGCCAAACAACAAACTGATCAGGTAAAGAAAAACGTGGATAAGATAACCCCTGACGAGATAAATAAAATTTTACCTGTTGAGGAGGAGTTTGCAAATAATATGCAGTATGCTCGTGATAAAGCTAAAGGCGATACAATTGTCATGAATAAAAAAGCGGTGAAACTCTGCAAGATTCGCGATACAAAAATAAAAGCAGTACTTACCTCTCAGCAGTATTCACAATACCTTGATATGGAAAAAGGCTTTGGCTGTAAGTTAAATTGCACCAAGTCATAACCAGGCTGTAACCTATAGTCTGTATTATATTCTCCATAATGAAATATTATTTATACTTTTTATTGTTTTCTGTTTTTATAAGTTCAATTGCAATTGGGCAACAAGACACAAGAAACCCGAATACTAAATTTTTAACCAAAAGAGGATATTCATTCCCTGACTCGGGAAAGAACAACGCCTTGCCGGGTAAACCTAGTCAATGGCCCGATACATTATATTATAATACTACCTATAAGGCAACACTTATGGGATCCTTAACAATCCCTATTACTTTTAGTAGTATCGAAATAAGTAATGGTGATGCTATTGTAAGCCCCAATGTAAGTTTAGGCTTAGGTTATACCTGGTTTTATGGCGATTTTATATTTAATGAGAATGATAAAATTACCGTTGATCCAACTTTTTTCTTTGGATTATTAGGCGATGCAGGGATAGAAAATAATTTTAGCTTAAACAGGCTGGCAGGTTTTTTTGCTGGCGGCTTTGTTGGTATTGGGTCGTTTACACTTTTTGGCGGCTATGATGTAATAAATAGATACCCTTTAGTTGGCTTAGGTGGTAGGGTTGACTTTTTCACCATCTCACAAAAATTCCTTCACGTATTTGGCAAGGTACATGAGGTAAGGAAACATAAATCGACTGACAAAATAATTACAGGCGAATAAGCTTACGGGAGTCTATTGATAAGGCTGTACAATGGGCTTTACTTTTCGTAATGCCTTTCCAAGGTTATCGTGTGTATAAATAAGCCTCGATGTAAAATATCCGATGGCAGCGCCCATTAAAACATCCGATCCCCAGTGCCAGTTACCATTTACTCTTCCATACGCCGTAACAGCAGCAAAACTGTATGCGAGTATAGGAATAATAATAGGCTTTGGGTAAGCCATAGCAATACCCGACGCAGTTGCAAAGGCCACTGTGGTATGGCCCGAAGGAAATGAATTGCGGTCTAATTTACCAACGGGTCCGTTCCAGTACAAATTGTTGGGTGGGTTATGCTGAAAAGGCCTGTCTCTTTCGGCAATTGATTTTAATATAAGTGCAGTTGCTGCACTTATTACCAATGTTTTTGTTGTTAACAGTGCCATCTTTTTTAAGTGGGTATTTTTAAGGGCGTAACCAAAAATATAAGCAGACCCTATAAGTATAGCAGGATAGAGGCCATCGCCAAAAGGGTCGCCGAAGTTACCTTCAATAAAATTTGTTGTGTTGTTGCGGTGGCTTTGTGCCCATGATTGTATCGCTTTATCTCCACCTGCAAATATTAATGCAGATTCTCCGGCAGCAAGTACACCAAATGTTGCCCATTGTGTTCCATTCCAATGAAAGGGCGCTATGATCTGGTCTTGCGCATCCAGTAAGCCTGAATAAATATAAGGGTCGAGGAGTTTTGCAGGAGGTAATCTGTAAATGCTGTCTTGTTGTGCAAATGAACGCACAGAAAGTAATCCTATTAAAATAAATAAGTATATGGCCTTAGTCCGAAGACCCATTTACAAAGAGATTTTCTTTTTGGTCAGCGATTGTGCTTCTTTTCTTGCTTCAGTATCGCTGGCTATATAATCTGGCAAAGATGGTGTGGCGATATAGTTGACCTTATTCATGCATTTTTCAACCACAGCAGGAATATCATTAAACCTTATTTCATCATTTAGAAAAGCGCCAACTGCAATTTCATTAGCTGCATTCAAAACGCAAGGCAGGTTGCCGCCTTTTTTCATAGCCTCGTATGCCAGTTGAATGGCAGGGAAGGTTTGCATATCGGGTTTTTCGAAAGTAAGAGAAGGATAAGCAGCAAAATCGAAACGCTTAAAAGTAGATGCAATGCGCTGCGGATAGAACAGAGCATATTGTATAGGCAGTTTCATATCGGGCAGCCCCATTTGCGCTTTTATAGAGCCATCTTCAAATTGTACAAGAGAGTGAATAATTGATTGGGGATGAATGATGACTTCGATCTGTTCCGGCTTCAAACCAAACAACCAGCCCGCTTCAATTATTTCAAGCCCTTTGTTCATCATAGTTGCCGAATCAATAGTGATCTTAGCTCCCATGCTCCAGTTCGGGTGTTTCAGCGCTTCAGCTTTAGTTACAGAAGAAAGAAATTTTGTATCCTTCCCTCTGAAGGGCCCGCCACTTGCAGTCAGGTATATCTTCTCTATCTTATTATGAAACTCACCTGCAAGGCACTGGAATATGGCTGAGTGTTCCGAATCGACAGGATAAATATTAACGCCTTTTTCTTTAGCTAAAGCAGTAACCAATGCTCCTGCCACCACCAGGGTTTCTTTATTGGCAAGGGCAATAGGCTTGCCTGCTTCTATAGCAGCAATGGTTGAACGTAAACCTGCAAAGCCTACAATAGCTGCAAGCACTATATCTACAGTTTCCATTTGCACCACCTGACAAAGTGCATCAGCGCCGGTAAATACTTTTATATCGTGCTTTTGAAGCGCTTCTTTTACATACTTATATTTTTCTTCGCCTACTACAACTGCATTAGGTTCAAAAGCTATTGCCTGTTCAATAAGCAGATCGGCATTGTTTTGTGCGGTAAGCACCTCCACCTGCAAGCGGTCAGGGTTAGCGCGAACAATATCTAATGTTTGCTGCCCGATAGAACCGGTTGAACCGAGTATGGCTATTCTTTTTTTAGGAGGTGTCATTTGTGTTTTGAAGCTATAAATCTACATCTAAAAACTAAACGATGTTTCGCTTTTCTTATTGTATTGTCTTATTTTCGCAATATCATACTTGTTACCAATGGCAAATTCGCATAAAGTATTGTTTATAGATAGTGTTCACCCTCGCTTGCAAAAGGAGTTGGAAGCAGCAGGGCTGGTTTGCGATTTGCAGTACGAATGGGATAAAGAAAAGATTGCTGCAAAATTGCCTGAGTACACCGGTATTGTAATACGTAGTCGCATTAAATTAGATAAAGAGCTAATTAGCAAAGGAATTAACTTGAAATTTATTGCCCGTGCCGGTGCTGGTATGGAAAATATTGATGTGCATTTTGCCCAGACGCTCGGAATACATTGCCTGCATGCACCTGAAGGTAATCGTGATGCTGTGGGCGAACATGCGCTGGGCATGCTACTTGCACTGTTCAATAATATTTGCCGGGCCAATACTGAAGTAAGGCAGGGGCATTGGATACGCGAAGGCAACCGCGGAATTGAACTGCAAGGGAAAACAGTCGGTATAATAGGATATGGAAATATGGGAAGTGCTTTTGCACAACGCCTGAAAGGTTTTGGTGTAACAGTATTAGCGTACGACAAATACAAAAAGAATTTTTCGGATGAATATGTGAAAGAGGCTACGCTGCAAGAATTATTTGAAAAAGCAGATGTACTGAGCCTGCATATTCCACTTACTGATGAAACACGTTATATGGTGGATAGTGCTTTCCTTAGAAAATTTGAAAAGAACATATACCTTATAAATACTGCCCGCGGAAAAGTATTAAAGACCGATGACCTTGTACAAGCCATGAAACAGGGCAAAGTACTTGGCGCTTGTATTGATGTACTGGAATACGAAACGGTTTCATTTGAAGGACTTGACCAAAATAAATTACCTGAAGCATTTCAATACCTTTTAAAAAGCGATAAGGTAATTCTCACACCACATATTGCCGGCTGGACTCATGAATCGAATGAAAAGATTGCGGCGATACTTGCGAAGAAAATTCTTGCTTGTTTAAATCTTGCATAACAAAAAAGCCCCGCATTTCTGCAGGGCTTTTTAGTTGAATTATTTTTCTGTTATTTACTGAATCACAACCTTGTTGTATAATGTTGCGTTATCGGATTGCAGCTTAAGGAAATACACCCCTTTAGCTAAAGAAGAGAGGTCAAGAGTTTTAGTAAAGGCAGCAGGGACATCCTCGTAAACATGAGAGATAACCACCTGACCCAGCGTATTAACAACAGACAGATTAAGTTCTTTAGAACCCTTGTCGGTATTGAGAGCAAAAGTAAAGACGCCGTTGTTAGGATTAGGGAAGACCGACAAACCGGCATTGGCCGCATCGATAGCAGCAATACCTGCAGTAGGGTTAAAGGTAAAGTTACCCGTGTTCGACTTAGAAGCATTGTAGTTAATAGCCTCAATAGCCGGAGCACAACCACCAGGATTACTGATACCGATACGGTATAAGAAAGGCTTGGTAGAATAAGGGAACTTATTATCGGTATACGTAAATATGTTGTTAGGAATAGAATCGATAAGGGTAAACTTAGAAGCAATAGTATCCCTGTAGACATAATAAGTAGAGAAGTTGAGGCCCTCGTAATTATCCCATATCAGGTTAATATTATGACCCACACCCTGGTTCACGGTAAGGTGCATGGTCTTGTGAGCAGGGCTCAGCGAAGACTCGTTACCGCAAGAATCGACCTGCGATATTTTGTATCTCCAGCTACGCACCGTAGCATCCGAAAGCAGATCGACATAAATACCTGCACTGTCAAAAGGAACAGAATCAATTTTAAAGTAAACACCCGCCGAAGTACTTTCCTTGTAAATATTGTAATGCGATATTTTTTTAGCCAAACTCTTATCCCATATAATATAGTTGTGCTTACCCACTAAAGGATCCACGGTAACCATACAAAGCGAAAGTGCAGCAGGAACAACTTCAGATACCGAAGTGTCAGCAGAACCCACACAACCCTTGCCATCAGTAACCGTAACATAATAATTACCGGCAGGCACATTAGATACAGAAGAAGCCGTAACACCATTGCTCCAATGATAAGCATAAGGTAAAGAACCACCAGTAGCTACTACAGAAATTAAACCACCACTGCCACAGCTAGCATTAGCCGACAGCGATAAAGCCAGCGAAGGCCCCGTTTTATTAGAGACTGCAATAAGAGAAGAATCAGCACAACCATTGGCATCGATAATGGTAACATAATAAACACCCGCCGGAACAGCAGCATTCACATTAGCCGACACCCCATTGTTCCAAGAATACGAATAAGGAGCAAGGCCACCGGTAACAGCCACCGAAGCAGAGCCATTAGAAACACCACAGTCAGCCTTCACCGAAGCCGAAGAAACCGATAAAGCATTAGGCTGGGTAATTACAAAGCTCTCCACACTGGTACAACTGTCAGCATCGAACACCACCAGCTGGTAAGGCCCAGCAAAGAGAGCCGAGATAGCCGAAGAAGAAGAACCGTTGGACCAGTTGTAATGATAAGGAGGATTACCACCCGACACGGCCACCGTAATAGCACCCGTAGGCGAGCCATTACACTTTACATTAACAATAGACTGAGTAGTTATCTTAGGGCCGTTAAGGTTAGATACAATAGCCGGAGCAAAAGAAGAACAGCCATTCACATCAGTAACCGTAATAATATAAGTAGCAGCCCTTAAGTTATAGTTCGAAGCCAGCGTATCGCCATTGTTCCACATATAGTGGTAAGGAGCATTGCCCCCTGTAACAGCCACCGAAGCAGAACCGGTACCTAAAAAGCCACAGTTGCTGTTAGTAGTAGAAACCGAAAGAATAGGAGCCGTAGAAGAACCAATAGAAACGGCCGAAGAAGAAGCACAGTTAGCCGAATCAGACACCGTAACCACATAAGTACCCGGAGCAAGGCTATCGATGAAAGAAGTTGAAGAAGCCGGCACGGTACTCCATGAATACGTATAAGGAGCAATACCATTAGAACCCGAAGCCGAAGCAGAACCATTCTTTAAACCACAAGTAGTGTTATTAGAAGTAAGAGTAGGAACCACCTTATGATGCACCGTAACAGCAATGTTAGCAGAAGCGGTACAACCATTAGCATCGATACCAGTAACGGTATAAGTAGTAGAAGCAGGAGGAGTAAAAGAAACCCCGTTGTTCACCCCATTGGACCATGAGTAAGAAGCACCACCGGCCCCAAAGAGAGCGAGTGAAGAGCCCTGACAAAGGACAGCCGAAGGGAAAGCAGAAGCCGATATAACCGGTAAAGGATTAACCGTAATATTAACAGCAGCCGAACCGAGACAACCATTTTTATCTTTACCGGTAACAGAATAAGAGCCCGAAGAAGCAGGAACAAAAGCAATCCCATTAGTAACCCCACCCGACCATGTATAAGAAGCAGCGCCATTACCGGAAAGAGAGAGTGAAGCGCCCTGGCAAACAGCATCCGGAGAAGCAGTACCGGTAACAATAGGCAATGGGTTAACCACTTCGGTAAGCGAAGCAGAAGCCGAACAGCCATTAGCATCGGTACCAGTAACATAGTAAACAGCCGAAGCCGAAGGAGTGAAGCCTACACCATTGGTGATACCATTACTCCAGCTATAGGTTGAAGCCCCACTTGCTGTTAGGGATAATACATCTCCGGCACACATGGTGTCCTTAAGGTTTGATGTTATAATAATAAATGGTGGTGTATTTACTGTTAAAGGAAAAGTGTTCTGCAATATACAGCCCATTGCATCAACACCGGTTACAGTATATGTAGCTGTAGCAGCAGGTGAAAAACTCACACCATTACTTACATTGCCAGTTCCACCGCTCCATGAATAAGATCCTGTTCCACCGCTGCCAAACACGGTAACATTATTACCGGCGCAAACAGAAGATGATGGGAAGGCTGTACCTTGTACTTTATCTCTGTCAACGTATACGGTTACGGTAGTATCAGTTGTACAGCCATTTTGATATAGCGCTAAGCTATACGTAGTAGTTACAAGTGGGCTTACTGTTAGTGTGGAAGTACTGTCTCCGGTATTCCATAGATAACTGGTAGTAGGCCCCACTACTACAGGTTTCTTTTGATCGTGAGGGTTAATAACGTATCCTCCACCTCCTGAATAGAGAGAAGCAGTAATAGTGGTTTGAGCACCTGAACATATACTATCAACAAGGCCATTAAATTGTGCTATAGGCGGGTATGAATTTATATTTAAATACACAGCCGTCGAAACATCAAAACCATTATTTAGTATACACATATACTCAGTAGTATTCATAGCATTAACTACACTGATCTTTAATGAATCAGTAGTGGCACCTGAATAAACGCCTGCATTCTTAAGTGTATCCCACTTTCCTGAATAGTTCGAATCTACGAGCCACTGATAAGTAACACCTACACCTGTTGCTGTAATACCAAATGAAGCGCTTGAGCTATTACAAGCATAGGAAGGGACAGGTTCAGAGGTAATAGCCGGGCCATTTGTGAAAATTTCACGAATTCTTTCATTCCCCTGATCGGTCATATAAACATTATCAGAATCATCAATTGCCAGGCCCATTGGGCTATCTAAGTTAGCAATAGTTGCATCCATACCGTCACCTCCGAAGCTACCATTACCTGCAATACCTGCAAATGGTTTAATAATTCCGGTTGCTACGTTTATAACACGTACCACATTATTCGGGTCGGTTATATAAATATTACCTGTTATAGTATCCACAGCAACTGCATAAGGAGCGTAAATAGCGCTTGTATCAGCTTTGCTGCTAGTGACAGTATAATCTACATTCGTACTACCAGTTCCGGCAATTGTAGTTATGATACCAGTATTTTGGTTAATCATTCGTATGCGATTGTTGTTCTGATCAGCTATATAAATATTCCTCTTCTTATCAAGCGATAATCCAACAGGGCCATTAAGTTTGGCAGCGGTTGCAGGGCCATTATCACCTGCGAAACCTGCAGTATCATCACCTGCAATACTTACAAAATTGCCGTTTGAAGCATAAATTTTATAGACCATTTGGGCAGTAGCATCTGTTAAATAAATGTTGCCTGAATCATCTAATGCAATACCTTGAGGAGACATGCCTGCTGATGAAGCAGGTATACCACTGCTACCATATGCTGAGGCTCCATTACCTGCTATAGTGTTAATGATTCCGGTGGTTTTTTCTATTTCCCGTACACGGTAGTTGTTCACATCTGTTATGTATATATTACCCGCAGTATCTAATGCTATACCTGTTGGGTAGTTTAATGAAACAGACGAACTTGTGAACCCATCACCACCAAAACTTGCGCTTCCATTACCTACTAAAGATATCATGTCGCCGGTAGATCTTACTACTTCGCGAATTCTCTGGTTATATTGGTCAGCAATAAAAATATTGCCGGCTTTATCAACAGCTACTCCAAAAGGAGCATTTAGAGCAGTAGTGGTTGCAGGAACTCCATCACTTTGATAGCCTGGGGTACCATCTCCTGCCACGGTACGTATTACCTGGGCATTACTATTGATGTTAAATGCAAAACAGAATAATGCAACAAGTGCAAGTGCTGAGTTTCGGTAATTTTTTTTCATGATAGAATAACTATAAATTGTTGTTGAGGTTTTATTCATTTTTATTGAATTACTACTTTATTATACAGCGTATTATTATCGGATTGCAGCTTAAGGAAATACACCCCTTTAGCTAAAGAAGAGAGGTCAAGAGTTTTAGTAAAGGCAGCAGGGACATCCTCGTAAACATGAGAGATAACCACCTGACCCAGCGTATTAACAACAGACAGATTAAGTTCTTTAGAACCCTTGTCGGTATTGAGAGCAAAAGTAAAGACGCCGTTGTTAGGATTAGGGAAGACCGACAAACCGGCATTGGCCGCATCGATAGCAGCAATACCTGCAGTAGGGTTAAAGGTAAAGTTACCCGTGTTCGACTTAGAAGCATTGTAGTTAATAGCCTCAATAGCCGGAGCACAACCACCAGGATTACTGATACCGATACGGTATAAGAAAGGCTTGGTAGAATAAGGGAACTTATTATCGGTATACGTAAATATGTTGTTAGGAATAGAATCGATAAGGGTAAACTTAGAAGCAATAGTATCCCTGTAGACATAATAAGTAGAGAAGTTGAGGCCCTCGTAATTATCCCATATCAGGTTAATATTATGACCCACACCCTGGTTCACGGTAAGGTGCATGGTCTTGTGAGCAGGGCTCAGCGAAGACTCGTTACCGCAAGAATCGACCTGCGATATTTTGTATCTCCAGCTACGCACCGTAGCATCCGAAAGCAGATCGACATAAATACCTGCACTGTCAAAAGGAACAGAATCAATTTTAAAGTAAACACCCGCCGAAGTACTTTCCTTGTAAATATTGTAATGCGATATTTTTTTAGCCAAACTCTTATCCCATATAATATAGTTGTGCTTACCCACTAAAGGATCCACGGTAACCATACAAAGCGAAAGTGCAGCAGGAACAACTTCAGATACCGAAGTGTCAGCAGAACCCACACAACCCTTGCCATCAGTAACCGTAACATAATAATTACCGGCAGGCACATTAGATACAGAAGAAGCCGTAACACCATTGCTCCAATGATAAGCATAAGGTAAAGAACCACCAGTAGCTACTACAGAAATTAAACCACCACTGCCACAGCTAGCATTAGCCGACAGCGATAAAGCCAGCGAAGGCCCCGTTTTATTAGAGACTGCAATAAGAGAAGAATCAGCACAACCATTGGCATCGATAATGGTAACATAATAAACACCCGCCGGAACAGCAGCATTCACATTAGCCGACACCCCATTGTTCCAAGAATACGAATAAGGAGCAAGGCCACCGGTAACAGCCACCGAAGCAGAGCCATTAGAAACACCACAGTCAGCCTTCACCGAAGCCGAAGAAACCGATAAAGCATTAGGCTGGGTAATTACAAAGCTCTCCACACTGGTACAACTGTCAGCATCGAACACCACCAGCTGGTAAGGCCCAGCAAAGAGAGCCGAGATAGCCGAAGAAGAAGAACCGTTGGACCAGTTGTAATGATAAGGAGGATTACCACCCGACACGGCCACCGTAATAGCACCCGTAGGCGAGCCATTACACTTTACATTAACAATAGACTGAGTAGTTATCTTAGGGCCGTTAAGGTTAGATACAATAGCCGGAGCAAAAGAAGAACAGCCATTCACATCAGTAACCGTAATAATATAAGTAGCAGCCCTTAAGTTATAGTTCGAAGCCAGCGTATCGCCATTGTTCCACATATAGTGGTAAGGAGCATTGCCCCCTGTAACAGCCACCGAAGCAGAACCGGTACCTAAAAAGCCACAGTTGCTGTTAGTAGTAGAAACCGAAAGAATAGGAGCCGTAGAAGAACCAATAGAAACGGCCGAAGAAGAAGCACAGTTAGCCGAATCAGACACCGTAACCACATAAGTACCCGGAGCAAGGCTATCGATGAAAGAAGTTGAAGAAGCCGGCACGGTACTCCATGAATACGTATAAGGAGCAATACCATTAGAACCCGAAGCCGAAGCAGAACCATTCTTTAAACCACAAGTAGTGTTATTAGAAGTAAGAGTAGGAACCACCTTATGATGCACCGTAACAGCAATGTTAGCAGAAGCGGTACAACCATTAGCATCGATACCAGTAACGGTATAAGTAGTAGAAGCAGGAGGAGTAAAAGAAACCCCGTTGTTCACCCCATTGGACCATGAGTAAGAAGCACCACCGGCCCCAAAGAGAGCGAGTGAAGAGCCCTGACAAAGGACAGCCGAAGGGAAAGCAGAAGCCGATATAACCGGTAAAGGATTAACCGTAATATTAACAGCAGCCGAACCGAGACAACCATTTTTATCTTTACCGGTAACAGAATAAGAGCCCGAAGAAGCAGGAACAAAAGCAATCCCATTAGTAACCCCACCCGACCATGTATAAGAAGCAGCGCCATTACCGGAAAGAGAGAGTGAAGCGCCCTGGCAAACAGCATCCGGAGAAGCAGTACCGGTAACAATAGGCAATGGGTTAACCACTTCGGTAAGCGAAGCAGAAGCCGAACAGCCATTAGCATCGGTACCAGTAACATAGTAAACAGCCGAAGCCGAAGGAGTGAAGCCTACACCATTGGTGAT
>Ga0207054_1010_pt1 | contig 96031 bp, 77 predicted proteins | sample Alteio_BWMinCont_60_FD_153288 | JGI IMG/M metagenome (GOLD analysis project Ga0207054, IMG submission 153288) | Enriched cells from forest soil in Barre Woods Harvard Forest LTER site, Petersham, Massachusetts, United States -... | ecosystem: Environmental > Terrestrial > Soil > Temperate forest >... | reverse complement strand
CAAAAATGGGGCGAATATTGATGATGCGTATTATAAGGCGCATATGCCTATTGTCGAAACCAGGATAGAGAAAGCGGGGATCAGGTTGGCTGGGGTGTTAAATGCCATCTTTGCCAATGCGACTATTGCAGCTGCGACTAGTCAAGCAGTACAGCCGGCAGGACAGGTGCCGATGGTAAAAGAAGCGGAGGTTGCCAACTATATTGGCCAAACTGTTAAGGTCTGCTCGAAAGTTTATGGACACAAGGACTTCAGCAGCATGGTGCTGGTGAACATGGGCGGGGCGTATCCGAATTCCTTGTTTATGGTCGTGTTGAGGGGCGATGCTAAAGGACTCGCGGATAATTTGGATGGGAAATCAATTTGTGTGAGCGGGAAGGTGGTTGATTATAAGGGAAAACCGGAGATCGTGGTGGAAGATACTAAACAAATAGAATAAAAGACGTGCTTACAGAAAAAGAAAATATAAAGCTCAGCAAATTTCTAAGCCTGGTATTAAGACATCAACCGGATTTGATCGGTATCACTTTAGATGAGCAAGGCTGGGTTGTGGTAAGCGAATTGAAGAAAAAGGCCGCGGCGTACGGAACTGCGTTTTCACTGGAGGAATTGGATCATGTGGTAGGTACCAATAGCAAGAAGCGTTTTGCTTTTAGCGAAGACAAAAGAAAGATCAGGGCCAGCCAGGGGCATTCGGTTGATATTGACCTGGGTTATACGCCGCAAACGCCGCCTGATATCTTGTTTCATGGTACGGCAACGCATGCTGTGGATACCATTTTGAAGGCAGGTTTGGAAAAGCGGAAACGAACGCACGTACATTTGAGTGCAGATCGTGAAACCGCAACTAAAGTGGGGCAACGTCATGGTAAACCGGTGATCTTTGAGGTTGACGCTGGAAAAATGTCGAAGGCTGGGCACTTTTTTTATTTGTCCGAAAATGGGGTTTGGCTGACGGAGGCAGTGCCGGCTGAATTTCTAACGGTTAAATTTTGAGCGTCCCGTTAACCGCGACCGTATTGATTGCCGATGTTCCGTGATATTTGATTTTTTAATATTTCGATGCACAGCGGCTGTATGGCGGGATGGTCGCGGGCAATTTGCATGGCTTTGAAGGTCCAGTTTACATCATGGTATCCGAGAAATGCTTCGATTTTCCATAGTGCCTTAAATATTTCCGGGCTGGTTTCCGCAGGTAATCGCCTCAGGTTTTCAAGAATATCGTCCCGGGATAAAAAGATCAGCAACCCATCTGCGGAATAGAGACCGGTCTTGTCCTTGAAATCCACATAGATATGGTCGTAGTCGAAATTGGCTTCGCAAACTACGCCCACCTGGTTTTGCCGGTATAATGGATCGATGTCCAGGTCGGGGTGTACCAATACAACGGTACCCCGCATTTGTCCTTCATAAATCATAGGTAATCACGTAAAAGTCTATAGTCTGTATATTATGGAGATGTTGACCACCCTGTTCCGGGCCAAATTGACCACTGGGTTAGCTGACTTTTGGGTTGCAGCAAATGCTATAAAAGCATGTACAAAAATAGTTATTTAAAAGGTAATTTCATTAGTGGCTGTTTTCCGGTTCAACACTACGTTTTCTTCTCATAGATTCCCCCTTCAGTTCGATGCGGTGTGCATCATGAACGATCCGATCAAGGATAGCATCAGCAATCGTTTTTTCACCAATTACTTCAAACCATTTACTAACCGGCAGTTGTGAGGTAATGATCAGCGAGGTCTTTCCATGCCGGTCCTCAATGATCTCCATCAGGGCAGCCCTGCTTTGTGCGTCAAAAGGTTGGATGCCGAAGTCATCCAGTATCAGCAGTTGCTGCCGTTCAAGCTTGGCGATCTCCTTGATATAGGAGCCGTCTGCCTTTGCCATCTTCAGTTTAGCGAATAGCTTGGGCGTACTGGTGTATAATACCCGGTAGCCCAATATGCAGGCCTGGTAGCCTATAGCAGAAGCCACATAGCTTTTACCGATACCGGTGCTTCCGGTGATCAGCAGGTTCTCGAAGCGGTCAATAAACGTACAGTCCGCCAGGCGCATAATCTGGTTGCGGTCGATACTTCTGTCAGCATGGTAATGAACGTCCTCTATAGCAGCTTTATAGCGGAACTTGGCATAAAGGATGGTGCGTTCAATACGCCTGTTTTGCCGGTCATCCCATTCAGCTTCCACCAGGTGGGCCAGCAGTTCATCCGCTGTATACTCATTTGTTTTACCGGTTTCCATGCTGCTTTTAAAGGCATGGAACATGCCGAAGAACTTCATCTTCCGCAGTTTGTCTAAGGTGCTTGTGTTCATGTTATTGTTGTTTTAAATGGTTATTTGTAATAGTCTTCTCCCCGGATATTACCATGATCAGGCATAGGCAGCTCATCGGCAAATAAGCTTTCCTCATAGTTATCCATCTTGTTTTCCAGTATGGTTTGTATCGTTTTATAGTTATAGACGCCGTAACTCAATGCCCGCTGGCAAGCCACTGTTAACCGTTCGTTCCCTGCTTTTTTTGCAAAGCCAAGTACCCCCAGGCAGGACTTGTAAGCCTGTTCCGGGTGTTGTTTACGTTCCAGTATCTGAAGGATATACAGCCTGACATCCTCATGAATGGAGGCTGCCCAATCCAAAAACATATCTGGTGTCCAGTCACTTTTAAAGCGGTGGGTACTGGCCATATGCTCTTTGTCAGTGGTATAGCCATAAGGGTTTTTATTGCGAGGGTGCAATGCGATACGCTCATAGTTGGAGTAGATCTCTACAATGGTGCGCGAGTATAACAGCTTGACCCGTTTGCCGATATAGCGGTAAGGAACGCTGTAATAGTGCTTGTCCGGGCCGAGGTTAACGTGGCCGTTCTTGATCACCCTGGCCTGGAACTGTTTTTTGAACTGGTAGCGCAGAACAGGCAGCGGAGCAAGGGTTTGGCGCTCTATCTCTTCAAACTGTAGCTTCCGGCTGTAATTGCGACCTTTAAGCAACTGGCTGTTATGGCCTTCCAGGGTCTGCCAGATCGCTGTATTGAGTTCTGTTAAAGAATGGTAGACATGTTTGTTTAAAGGGGCGTAGATCTTGGTATAAATGATCTTAACGGCACCTTCTACCAATGCCTTATCGCGCGGGCGGTACGCCCGCGCTGGTAGAATGGTTGTGCCATAATGGTCGGCGAAGTCTTCAAACGTTTCGTTCAGGGTAGGTTCATAGCGGCTGCTTTTGGTTACTGCAGCTTTCAGGTTATCCGGTACAATGGCGGCAGGAACGCCGCCGATAAAGTGCAGGGTATTTTCGCAGGCCGCTATAAAGTCTTCCTTTTGCTGGCTCATAACGGCCTCTACATAGGTTAACTGGCTGGCACCCAGAATAGCTACAAAAACCTCTACAGGCATGATCTCCCCGGTTTCCTTGTCCGTATAGCTCATCTTTTCACCGGCAAAATCAACGTACAGCTTGTCACCGACCTTGTGATCCATGTGCATGGTCGGGTTTACCCTGGCCTTCCATTGGTTATAATAAAAGCAAAACTGGCTGTATTGGTAGCCGTCAGGAAACTCTTTATAGTAGGCTTCCCACAGCATCTGCCGGTTAACACCAGTTCGTTTGAGTTCTTTATCGACGTGGGGAAAGCAGCGCAGCATGGACTGCATACGTGCGTTAGGCGGGTGTTCTTTGCTCTTGCCGAACAAATCTTCCAGCTCTTTGTCGTTCAGTGCATTAACCTCTTCAAAGGTAAAGCCGCTGTCATTAAAAGCTGCTATGTACTTCTTTACGGTGTTTCTCGATGCATCGGCCTGGGCAGCTATGGTCATTATCGCCCGCTGCTGGCTGTACATCTTTAGTATCTTTCTAATCTTACTCATGCTGATTGTTAAGTTGGCCATGCTTTACGAAGGTGTCTTTGCCCTCAAAAAGATGGTTACTTCTACAGCATTTGCTACGCGTTTGGGGTGGTCAATTTCCCCCGGAATGCCCTGGTCAGTTTCGCCCGGAATGGGTGGTCAGCTTGCGCCGGAATGGAGTGGTCACATTCATCAGAATCTCCACTATATTGACCGCTTTTACCAGTTCCTGCGAAGGGAGGTAAGGCCGCAAATCGTATTTTTCATCACCATGAGCTAACGCGCTTCCGGTGTAATTTAATATTTCATCCATATGCTTTCGTTTTCTGTAAAATTAAGGCCAATCTGGCTGCAGATCAGTGGAATAAGGCGCTGTGGGTTGCCGTCGCCGACAAATTCAGTCATTAGGTTTATGTCGTTCTGTTGTTTTTCGAAATTCTTCATCATTTCGTTTTTGCTGTAATTTGTATTTACCCAGTCGTTAATTTCCTTACCAGCGAATTGAGGGGTTTGGCCTAAGTCGATAAAACAAAATTCTTTTGCCCTTTTAATGATTTCTGTATTGTCCACATCGTCGGCAAATACACAAATATCCCGGTACTCGTAACGCTCGGAAATTTTTTCCTCAACAAAGATAAAAATGCATTTATGCTGCCTGTCCGATTCGTTGAATTCGAGGCTAAAGTACCTGAGCAACTGCAAGAATTTTTCGAATTCCACTGAATGCACGAACTGGTAAGCATTCATGAGTATGATAAACTGGGATTTTGTCTCCAGTTTATCGTAGATGGCATTTTTTAGGCGGATCTTGTTTTTCATCGGTTCTTCAAGATTTTGGTTCACAACGCCCAAATGATTACATAAATTAAATATGAAGGTAGAAACGGTCGTATTGGTTTCTAAAAAGTCTAGGGAGAAAGGATCGTGCAGTTCTTGATTTTTAGCATAATTATGGATCAGTTTGTTCATTAGCCATCGTTGCCCATGATCTTCCCCCTTGCCTCTAATGACGAACGCCAATAGGACCTGTTCGCGCTGTACAAGCGCCTGAAAGCAATTGGTGGCATGCTCAAAATCGAGGTCGAAGAGCAAATCGCCATAGTCGACTGCTAAGGGTCCGCTGTCGACACCTGTTTTCGCGTTGTTCTCATCCAAGAAAGCGATCAATTCATTTTTGATGCTGTATCTTGCCAGCCCCTGTAATCTATCGAATTTTGCCCTTAATAGTTTATAGTCGCGGCTTGTTTCGAGAAAACGCTCATCTAATTCATCAAATGCTGCGGCTATATCATCGTCTATTTTGGACCATATATCCTTATTCTCGTCCACAAGTGTCAGGGCCGATTCCAACTCCACGAAAACATTCATGATTTTTCGGATCGGCACAAAACACCCCAGTCTGATATTCGTATCTTCTGCTGAAGTATTGATAATTCCATAAAACACGTCGTTGGCTTTGTTGTAAACCCCGGTGCCGCTAAAGCCTGGTTCTATAAAATATCCGTAATCGTTAACTCCTTTAATCTCTATCCACCCATATTCCTGCCTGTGACCTATGATCCCTTCGGCCGTTGTTCCTCCATTAATATTTTTCGGGTACCCAAATGCCTGAAATGCCCTGTCTGACAATTTTTCGTTGGTGGAAAACCTGGCGGGTAAAACATCTAAGTTATGTGCACATTTTTTTAACTTGAGTATAGCGGAATCAATTTTTGGGCGCTCATCTACTTTGAAGATTTCGGCATTAAATTTAAACTCGTTGTCAGGTTCTCCGATCAACGGAAAGTAAATGTCAAAATCTTTCGAAGTCCCATACGATACGACATGATAGCATGTCAGGACATATTCGGAGGATACCAGTAATCCGACGCCCAGAAATTTACCATCATTCCATATTTTGACTATCGACCTATCCATTTGGATTTTGAGCATTTTTCCATTTCAGGGATATTTTAAAATTCCCTTCGACTGAGCCCTTTGTAATAATGACGCCTGCTTCGGCAGTTATTTTAATGGACAACTCAACCTCAAGTTCATCAGGAACGTGTGCGAAGCCACTAAAGGCGTTAAAAATACTCTCGGAGACCGATTTTACCGGTTCCAGGGCTTCCGTAAAACTGTTTGCGGCTTTTTCAACAATGGTGTCCGCGTTAATCGAAACAGGCCGCATCCCGCCGCCTGGCTTATTTGTTTCCGTTGCCTCAAGATATATGGTGTGGCCGCTATCGGTTTTGAAGGCTATTAAATTTTCCATAATGGGTTGTTGAAGTTGATAAATTATTTAGGCCTATTTATAATGAATAGATTTGCTAATATATCGAAAGATAATATTGGAATAAAATAATTGAACAATAAATCAATCTGTCTTACCAAAATAACGGAACGTAACTGCTCCAAGAAATCCGCGTAGCTATTTGCAGAAATGGTCAAGTGGCTGGCATTACGATATTCTAAAACATTAATATTCACTCAAATAGCAAAATCTATATTAAAATACAAGCGTGAGCAGTCCCGTATAAAATGCTTACCTTTATTAAAAAAGACGATGAGCACCTTGATATTCGACTATTCCCGGTACCCTTATACACCGGGTGACCTGCAACCAGGTAATTTAAATGATGAAGTAAGGATTCCGTTTGAGGAACGGATGACCAAAAAATTTGCTGATATCAGCCAGTTAGCAATAACAATAAAGGTGAGTACAGCTGAAGATGGCAACTCGATTGTTGCCCAATCGCTGTCAGCGCCGGACTGGATGTTGCCGGAATTACGACGGGCGGGCTTGGTTTAGCTTTTAATCCACGCCATCAATCAGCCTTGTTTCGCCTGGTATTACCGCGCGGCCATTTAAGGGTACTTCATCCAAAGCTTCGTTCGTTGAAATATTTTAAATTCTTCAGTCGCCATCGTCGTTGTTAGTGGATTATTGCAACTGTTTTTTGAGTGCTTCTTTGCTTGGCAGTACCGCTTTATATTCTTTGGAAAAGATCTGCCGGTTGTCTTCCGGCAGCGTGAATTCTACGACGGCGCGGTTTTCTTCTTTGCAGAGGATGATGCCGATGGTTTTGCCCTCCTCCGGAGAACGGATCATCCGGTCGTAGTAATTGACATACATCTGCATCTGGCCAATATCCTGGTGTGTCAGTTTGCCGATTTTGAGGTCAATGAGTACAAAACAGCGAAGCAGGCGGTTGTAAAAAACCAGGTCGACATAAAAGCTATCGCCTTCGAACGTAAATCTGCGCTGGCGTCCTTCGAAAAGAAACCCTTTGCCGAGTTCCATCATAAAATGCTCCAGCTTATTGATGATGGCAGTTTCCATTTGGTTTTCCGAATAGCCGGCATCTTCTTTCAGTCCTAAAAATTCAAGGACATAATGGCTTTTCAAAGCGTCTGCCGGCTGTTCGATCACTTGGCCTTTGGCTGACAGCTGCCGGACGCTTTCTTTGTCCTTGCTCAGGGCAAGTCGTTCATACAAGGCTGAATTGTACTGCCTTTGCATTTCCCTGACGGACCAGTTGTTAGCGGCAGCTTCGATCTCATAGAAGCTGCGTTCCCCGTCGTCCTTTATCTTAATCAGCTGAACGTAGTGCGTCCAGCTTAAACGAAATGTATCGTTGATGATCGTTTCAAATTCCTCAATCACTGATTGAGGAATCCTTTGCCGGTACAAATTATAAAAGCTGCGGATGTACTCCATATTAGTCATCGAAAAGCCTTTTCCGAATTCGTGGGTTAGTGCTTTACTTAAGTGAGCCAGTGTTTCCTTAGCGTAATCCGCCCGGTCTTTGCCTTTTTGCTCGTCTTCGATGATCATCTTACCAATCCTAAAATAAGCGATAACCATAGCCTGGTTAACATTGCGAACGATGGTTTGCCGGGTTTGGATGATGACCGTCTTAATGCTATCAAATAAAGTAAACGTGTTTCTTGCCTGCATGAAGCAAAATTAAGCTCACTAACTACTTGTGGTGGTAGATAACACGAGAATAAGTCTTGTTACAACCGACTGCGGCCGGACTGTTTTGAAGACTGCGATATTCGGTGCAAAATGGCACCGTCTATCGGCGTAGCGGACAGGCTGAACAACCACGTCGGCAGAGGCCCGTTCATTCGGCTTTAGCAAATATGCTGCTATTGCTGTTATCGAAATGCCGCTGAATCTGATATTCTGTTGAAGGTTAAAATTCTACCAACTGGAGTTCTTCCAGCCGGATAGCCATGGTTTCCTTTGAAACATTAAAAATCTCTGCCATAGACTTAAACGAATCGCCGGCATTGGAGCCTGCTTCTGCTAAAATTCGCGACAGGTCACGTAAGCTTTTACATTTTTGCCTGAAAGCGCTAACGCCGCCGCGGGTCAAACTAAAAACCGTGTTTTCATTGATCACAAATTTGTCGGTTAAAAATAATTGCCTGAAGATGCGCCGGACCTGTTTGGCAGGCATCAAAAAGTAAGTCGCAAATTTATCAGCTTCCAGTTCCACAGCATCCCGGGTAATTCCCGCTGCGGAACCATCCAATGGCTTATCACGGTGTAAAACCGGTTGCCGGTGCATCAACGCGTGCCCCAATTCATGGGCTGCTGTAAAATTCCGGGTCTCTTTTGAAAACTGCCGGGAAACCGCGACCGATTTGTTAGGCTTATCAATGATGCCGGCGATCTCGAATTGTTCGCCATCTACAACGTGCTGTCCTAATGATTCCGGCTCTTCATAGTGATAATTCAATATTTTAGCTAATACGAGCTGTGGTTTAAGCAATCCGATTACATCATCAGGGTCAGTTGCTTTCGAAAGCTTATCCTGGTAAGTGAATAGGGTATTTTGCAGGCGGCGTGCGAGTGCTTCGATTTCCGCATAGGACAATTTTGCACCGGCCCATTTGCCGGAGGCGAGCACCTGTAATTCCTGGTGATACGCTTTATTGCGTTCCGCTTCTTTTTCAAGGACGTTCAGCCGCTCCATCGCTTTAGTGGACAGATCCATATAAGCTGTTTTTAAACGGCTTGCTTCCAATCGAATTTGTTCCGTTTGTTCGTCGTGCCCAAGCGATAACAGGTTAAGATTGATAATAGAAAGGCAACCCGCAATCGTTCCTATCAGGTTATTTAAGGCTACTCCAGAGTCTCCGCGGGCTGCTTGAAACCCATGATCACAAATAAAAATCGCAAACCACGCCAGTTCTAGGCACATTTTACCAATCGATATCGGAGTTTCAGTTGCGGGCAGCATTGCCTCATCCAATTCTTCTTTAAACGCGCGCCTCTTTGTCCAATTGGACTCCGCTTTGAGCGCCAATCTTAGCTGGATGACGCGGTCAAATTGTTCTGAATCTAATTGAAATAAGTTTTCAAGGGCAGGGTAGATGCGGTTATCCAAATCACCTTCCATAAGCTTTAGGTCCGCCCACCATTCCTTATAGGCTTCCCTCGCCTTGGTTAAGTCGATGACTGTATGGATTAATTTTGCCGACAGCATTCCCTGGAAGGCGGCAGCGCTCCCTGAGCCAGGTTTGTGCTTACCCGATCCGAACTTTTCGAGCAGTTCCTCCGTCGACAATTCAATTAATTTACCCATCTATAAATCGCTTATAATCAAAGGACTTTAAGCGTCGCAATTTACGATGTTATTTTTAAATGTTGATCTAATAAATACCGGCGGTAAGTCTGGCCGTTCATGGTCTTTATATGTTATTATTGGCCATTCCGCTAATTGATCCGATACACCCTGGTTGGGTTGTCATAGCCGTTTTTTGTGATGATGTACATTCCCCTTCGACCGGAAAGATAATAGCCGTTGGATCGATACGCCCTAAACATTGCACGGATGTCGTTTTCAGGAACATTCACTATGATAAATGCAGAAAAGCAGAATAACAAATCATCATGGTAAACGGCTGTTTTGAAAAGATCGACATCGAACTGGTCTTGTGTTAGGGCCGGGGTGGTTTTTAGTTCGGCAATGAATACCTGGTTTTGCTGCTGACAATTATCCTGGCCAGCATGGATCACGATATCCGGTATACCATAAAACTCCTCTTTTTCACTTGGGGCGGTATCCCATAGCAGATTGAATGTTGGCCCATAGGTAGCCCTCTTTTCGTCATTTCTAAAAATGATCTGCTTAGATATTTCCGTTTCGTACTGTTTATCGATATGCCAGTTGGCCCGATCAAATTTATCCTCAATTCCTGCTACCAGCTTGTGCGAGAAAGTGCTTTCACTGTTGCTTTGGCCGTCACGCACCACAAGTTGACCATGGATCAATTTGGCTTTTGGCTGTGCGTAATATTTGCCTGGTATACCATCCAATGCTTGCACAACAAAAATTAATGTTCTGGATAAATAATTAGGGTAAATGATTTTCATCATGCTAATCTCTATAATTTCTTCGGCCGTTTTATCATCGCTATCGCTGTATCACCCAAAAAAGCCCGGCAGGTATTTTTTAAAACGCCCAGTGCCGTATTTGGTTAGCCTGCTTTTATTTTCGCAAGGATAGTGTCTTTGCACAGGACCTCATCATAGTTGATCTCGATCAGGCGGTAATTCAATTCCCGGCACAATACTTTTTTCCTTAGATCGTTGTCCTGTAGTTTCTGAAAAGACGTTTGGCCGCCCCAGTGCTCAATGGGCTGAAAGTGCTGGATGCCCTGGTATTCAAAGCCGATTTTCAATTCCGGGAGCCAGATATCGATTTCCAGCCCTTTAAGTTCTTTGCCGCGGTAATGAAAGATTACCTCGTGCTGATCAAAGATTTCTTTTACCAGTTGAAACAAGATGGTTTCGCTGGCCCATCGTTCCCCTATTTTGTAATGTCCCAGTAGTGCGCGCAGTTCATCCTCGCTTTTTTTTCTGTCTGCCGGGTCTACCAGGTACATGCTGTTGCCTCTTTTTCTGTTCATCAGGTAATAGTAGGGCAGGTACCTTACCAAAAAAGAGGAGTAGTACATAGCCGACCCATATTCGAAATTGGGGATATTATTGGTACATAAATGACAGATGCCCGGCAGGAATTGAATAGACTCCATTTGCCTGCTCATGTCAGGGTCGTAAGCCAGACCAAAATACCCGATGCGCGGCAGCAGGTCCTTCTTGTAATCATAATGGTTTTCAAAGCACTTGCAGGTAAATATTTTCCCGGTTTTCCGGCAGATGAAAAATACCGGGTAGGGCACATAGTTGAATTTAATTTCATCCAGCAGGTATCGATCGCTGTGCAGGTACTTGTCAAAAAGCGGTTGCAAGGCCTTCTGGTCAAAGGTAACGCCGAGGAGCGCAAGGAAAGGTTTGCGTTTATTGGGGCTGGTATTATTGACGAACCCAGTGAGCCTGATCTCATTGGCTGGTGGAATAACGATGTCGAGCGATTTGCTTTTCACCGGGATGAGGAAATTGCCGATACTGAAGCTTTTGACCTTGGAAAATGTCGCAAGCGAAGGCATCTGGTCGTAAGGCCGGTGCTGGTAATTGATGGCGGAAACGCTGCCGTAACCGAAACCGTATTTTGCGCAAAAATCCACGCCGACAGGCTCATTATATTTTACTGGGATAGGGTCAAAAGTGGAAACGATACCTTCTTTTAAATTATAAGTGGCTACGGTTTGATCGGTGCAAACTATACCGGCTTCCCGGAGTTGTTCCACAATTTTATGATAAAAAACAGTCCGGAGATCGGTAAATAAATCAGACCGCTGCTTTTGATTTATGGCAGTTTCAAATAATTCAATAACGTCAATCCGGCCCAGGTCTATGATCATGCTGTAAAATCGTTAATATTCATTCAATTAACAAAATCTATTTTACAATATGGTCGTCAGCAGGCCGTATAAAATGTTTACCTTTATTAAAAACGACGATGAGCACTTTGATATTCGACTATTCCCGGTACCCTTATAGTCCACGCGACCTACAGCCAGGTAATTTAAAGGATGAAGTAAGGATTCCGTTTGAGGAACGGATGAACGAAAAATTTGCTGGCATCAGCCAGGCAGCGATAAGGATAAAGGTAAGTGCAGCTGAAGACGGCAAGTCGATTATTGCCCAATCGCTGTCAGCGCCGGACTGGATGTTGCCGGAATTACAGCGGGCAGGTTTAGCTTAATCTTTCAATCCACGCTATCGATCAGTCTTGTTTCGCCTGGTATTACCGCGCGGCCTTTTAAGGGTACTGCATGGCCGGCGAGTTGTTTCTGCATTTTGAGTTCGGCTGCGGTCTGATCCGCCATCAATTCAATTGCTTTTTTAATTATTTTAAGTATCCCCAGCATTAATTCATTCTCGAACTGCTGATCTAAGCCCAGATGTCAATGGTGGCCAGGCTACCCAACAATCAAAAGTAATTGACCTATGCCCGAATATATACATACCAAATACCTTTATGCCTAATGGGGACGGCATTAACGACAAATGCGTAATTCAAGGGATAGATAATGTCCAGGCAATTATGGTGCGGGTGTTTACCAGGTATCGCAGAAGTTGGAAAGCAAATCCCATGACATCTCATCGAATGGTGAATGCAATGGCGAATAACTGCCCTCAGCGGTGTATTTATTACATTGTAACTGCTAGAAATGGCACCCAAAAGTTTGACGGGTCGCTGACGATAAGTTATTGATGTTAGTTGTTTTTTTATGCGGGTTCAATAAAAAAATATCCGGGAATATATTATGAATATTAAATATTGTTTTTTATTATTGTTCAACCATTTAGTTCACACTAACCATTTTGAATAAATAGTGCCAAAGACCTTTAACCCAAAATCACGAACCATGACCATTATTAAATCAGACTAGTAAGAAACATTTTTCACAACCGGCGTTGGGATCTTGGCCAGCGCACCTTTTCGATCTGTAAATTAATCACCCCGGTTATTTATGTAAGTCTTGTTAGCAAAGCGTGATACCGGCCTTTTTTTTATTGTTTATCACTTAGCGCAATTATGAAAATTTTCCTGCGGACAATTACGGCAATAGGTTTTTGCCTGGTTTTTTTATTGACCTTCACCTATGGGCAAAGCAGCCATGTTCCGCAGGACCCTGTGACGCTGCATAGTCCCAATGTGGCCGCGCTTGGGATGTACGGGGAAGTCCCTGTGTCTTACTTTACGGGGGTGCCTGATATTGAGATTCCGTTGTATACTTTAAAGGAAAAGGAGATCACTCTGCCGATATCGCTAAGTTATCACGCTTCGGGGTTTCGGCCAGACCAGCACCCGGGGTGGACAGGGAATGGATGGAGCCTCCAGGCGGGCGGCGTCGTGACCCGTATTGTTCATAATTTGCCCGATGATGATGATGACGTCATAGCCGGCACGGACAATACCGGAATAGGGTTTTTTTTCAGGCATTCTGCGTTAACAACCCCCAGTTGGAGCAATGCCAGTTTTATAGAGAACACGGTGATCGGCAATAACTCGCTGAATTACCTTTTGGATGTCGAGCCGGATGAATTTGATTTCAACTTTGCGGGGCATTCGGGTAAGTTCTACATGGACGATGCCGGTGTTTACCATGCTGAAGGTGATAAAGGCATCCAAATCTCGCTGATCAATCCGCAAAGCCCGATCATCCCCAATTTCTTCCCGCCTGCGCAAAATGTTTTGAACAATCCGTTTATTAATGCCAACCTGGATAGTTTTGCCGGGTTTATTATCACGACAACGGACGGGACGCAATATGTTTTTGGCGGCACGAACACTGCGATTGAATATAGTAAAGATTTTTTCCACGAAGGCACGACCACCTGGATCGCCGATTCATGGTATCTTACCAAGATCATCGGCCCGGATGGGAGCCAGATATCGTTTTCTTATCAAAGAGGGCCGTTTATTAATCAGCTGAGTGCCAGCATCTATCAAAAAAGCACAAGCACAACTGCCCTCAACCCGATTTCGTGGTATGATTTCTGGAACCTGGGCCCGCCGAGTTGCAGTAGTTATAACAATCCGCTGGCGGGAGGCATATTTACCGGCAAACTTATTTCTCCCTTGTACCTAAGCCAAATAAGCTCCGAACAGGCGACTATAAATTTTTCAATGTCTCCAACGAATGAATTGGGCTACCCCGCCAATTTTGTCACCGGCCCGACTGTTTATCCTCCGGGCTTAAGCGCCAATGGTTGCGGTGATCCGAACAACCCTTTTTGCCCGGATAATTTTTATAACTTGTATGACAATTTCACGCATCCGACGGTTGCTTACCCGCAAATTTTAAATAACCTGATATGGGAGGAACTGGATAATATCCAGGTCGTAAAAAATGATAACAGCCAGGTGCTCGAAAAGTGGAATTTCTCCTATACGCATGATCCCACGCAACGCCTTACTTTATTAAATGTTCAGGAGCAGTCAGGCACAGGCTTGTTAATTCCACCGTACAGATTTTATTATGATCAATCTCTTCCATTACCCGGATATTTTGTAAATCAAAACGATCACTGGGGTTTTTGGAATGGTACTGCTGCGGTCTTAAGCTTCGATCAGTATGGCCAAATACTTAATGGGACGGGTTATTTTAGTTTACGGCAACCAAGACCTGCGTATGCAACAGCGGGGATATTGAACCGGATCATCTACCCAACGTCAGCCGTTACGACGTTTTTGTTTGAGCCGAATACCTATTCGTCTGCGGTCGATTCCACCCAGCGATGGAACCCTTTAATCCTTGATCCGCAGGACAGGTACGCGGGCGGTGTACGGATAAAACAAATCACGACCACGGACCCGAATTTCCCATCCCAGCAGAAAACCAAGCAATATTTTTATATCAATAACTACAGCCCCGCTACCGGTTTTACGGGCCGCTCCAGCGGGGTGTTGGGTACCAGGGCGCAGTATTACTGGCCGAACTATACGATAAGGGATGTTGCGAGCAACCAGGCGACGAATATAACGGTATTTTCGACCCAGTCTGTATTACCCGCCAGTGAGAACAGTATGGGCTCGCATATCGGTTACAGCGCGGTAATTGAAAAGAACGCCGACGGGAGTGTAACGCAGTATCAATACACCAATTTTGATAACGGTCATATGGACGACCCTTTTATCACAGACCTGCAGCCCAACAGCACGCCCTATGTTTCCTATAACAGCAAGGCCCTTGAACGGGGGAAGCTGCTTTCGCAGACGGTTTATAGCGCATCGGGGCTGCCCCTTAGTTCACTCAGCTATAACTATACTGCGCAAACCACTAATCCGATCAAGGCACTAAAAGCCAACAGGCTTTTTACCTGCAACGGGGGTACGCTGAGTTATGACGAGGGGGTCGCCTATGAATTTTATATCTATCCTTTCCTGCCGACGACAACCACTACCGTATTGTATGACAATAATGGTTTGAACCCGCAAACTTCGGTGAAAAACACCAGTTATGAGGGCCAGCACAACTTTGTATCACAGGAAACAACGACAGACAGTAAGGCCAGGCTGGTGACGACTACCTACCGTTACCCCTTTAATGTTTTGGCCGGAATTCCAACGCCGGGTTCAACAATCGCCCAACCTGTTTCCTATCTGATAAATAATAATATCATTGGAACCCCCATTGAAACTACGCAATCTAAAGTTTTAAACGGGAATGATATGATCATTTCCGCTTCAGTAAAAACGTATAAGGGTATAAATATCACTAATCCCCTTGGTGTAGCAGCGATAACAGTTAAGCCTGCGCTGGAATACTATTTTGAATCAAGCCAGCCGTTGTTAAGATCGGGTTACACAAATTACAGTACCTGGTACAATGCCAATGGGACTACTGAAGTGAACCAGATAGACCCCCACCTGGTACCGCGGGCAGATTATACCAATTATGATACGCGCGGGAATTTGGCGCAGTTTAATGATAATGCCACATTTATAGCAACGCCAGCGCAATATTTCCCGCACTACAGTTCGTATCTATGGGGCTATAACAAACTTTTCCCGATAGCCAAAGTTGAGAATGCCGGGAATATTAATCTGACAACTGAATTTTATGCGGAGAACTTTGAGGAAAGCACATTAAGCGGCGTAACGACGGGGAGTCCGCATACGGGTTTATACTATCTTTTAGCGCCGAGTTTTACGGTGAACTGGACGCCTCCGAATAGCCGGGGGTATGTGATCAGCTACTGGTACAAAAGCGGTGGTTTATGGAAATATTCCGGCGAACTGCCCTATACAGGTACATCCTATGTGATCGCCAATGGCGACGGGGCCTATGATGATATCAGGGTCTATCCTAAAGGGGCCCACATGAGCACTTATACCTATAGCAGGCTGACCGGTTTAACGAGTTCGATCGACCCCAGGGGCAAAACTGATTATTATGAGTACGATGATTTCCAGCGCCTGATGAATATAAAGAATGTAAATGGGGGTGTTGTCAGCATTGCAAAAAGCTATGTATATAATTACCCGGCCAGCATTAACCAAACAGCCAGCTGGCAGGATGACGGGAACACCAAATGCGTGGTGGATGCCAATGGCAACAATACCGGGGAGCAACTGATGGAACAAGTGGATAACAACGTGACGAGCGCAACGTATGGCAGTAAACAATGGCGGTCCCTTGGAATGAATGGGGCATGCCCGGTGACATTAACATTCACAGTGACGAACCATGGAACCAGCGGTTTACTCGCATCATTCGAAGGCGGCCCGACAGGGAATATCAATGTAAATCTGCCTGCCGGAACGAACCTGACCGCCCCCATACCCATATATAGTAACTATACGCTTGTTATCAGCCCTACCGGAAGCCCTGTAAACAGGGTATTTATACTAGGTAACCGGTCTCCGACCCCTGCTGAGCCGGGCGCAAGTTTCAATGGCGTTAATATCACTGCAGGAAGTGCTGATCTAAACCTCATAATCAATTAACCTAAAATGATCACGATGAACCGTATAGTACCGAAGATGGTTGTTGTATCAGCAGCGCTGTTAATTACACAAAACGTAATTGCACAGGTGCCTGTCATCAGCTATACAACGCCCCAAACTTTTTATGCAAATTCAAATATCGGCACAATAAGCCCGGCTGTCAGCAATAACCCTGTTCCCTTTATTGGATACACCACTACATTGGCGGGCAATGGGTCTCCGGGATATACTAATGGCCTGGGGTCACAAGCGCAATTTAACCAGCCGTTGGGCACGGCGGTGGATGGTGCCGGGAATATTTATGTTGCTGATGCTGCAAACCAGGTGATCAGGATGGTCACACCGGCGGGGCAGGTAACGACTTTCGCCGGGAACAGCGGACAGGGATTAACAAATGGCGCTGTGGCAAATGCTAATTTTAATCACCCGGTTGGTATGTGTGTGGATGGTACAGGTAATATTTATATAGCAGATGAGGACAATAACGTGGTACGTAAAATAAGCGGCGGAATGGTAACCACCCTGGCAGGTACAGGCTCACCCGGCGCCCAGGACGGCCCCGCCGCCCAGGCAACTTTTTACCAGCCTTGCGGTGTGGCAGTGGATGGGGCAGGCAATGTATATGTTGCTGATAACGGTAATAATAAAATAAGGGTGATCAGTTCCGCTTCCGGCCAGGTAAGCACCCTGGCCGGAAGCGGCTCGGTTGGCTCTGCTGACGCCACTGGCGTCTATGCCAGTTTTTACCAGCCGTTCAGCGTAGCATTGGACCCGTTCGGTAATTTATATGTGGCAGACCGCTATAATCATAAAATAAGAAAGATTATATTAGCAACAGGCGCAGTGTCAACGGTTGCGGGCACCGGAACGGGAGGGTATAACGGAGATGGGCCGGCCCTGACTACCGAGTTTAATTATCCGACAACGATCATATCGGACGGCTCGGGTAATATATATGTGACCGATTACCACAATAACAGGATACGGATGCTAAGCCCCTCAGGTACTGTAAAAACTATCGCGGGCAGCGCTACTGCAGGCAGCAGCCCCGGGGTTGGCACTGCGGCTACTTTTAATTATCCGTTTGCTGTTTCCATAGATGCTTCGGGCTATTTATATGTGGGGGACCTGAATAATAATATGATCAGGAAGGTGGCTACTACGGCTTACGGGATAACCCCTTATTTGCCTGCAGGCTTAAGTTTCAATCTCAGTACAGGTGTTATTACAGGTACCCCGACGGCTGTATCTGCGGCGCAAAACTATACCGTTTCAGCCTATAACAGTTTTGGCATGGGCAGTACCCAGTTAAATATAACGGTGCTTGCCCCGGCGATATTTCCATCACAAAACCTTGATTATATCATTACGTATGCACCCAGGATAGCAGGTTATACTACTTTACCGGCGGTTGTTACTGCCAGCGCCAATAAAACAAATGTGGAAACCACCATTGAATATTTCGATGGTATGGGAAGGCCGGAACAGGTCGTTCAGGCGATGGGGTCCCCGGCCGGCAACGACGTTGTCCAGGCCTTTAACTACGATCCGAACGGGCGTGAGGTTTTAAAATACCTGCCTTATGCGCTGTCAACCGCTATGACCAGCAACGGAAGTTTTAGAACCGATGCTTTACAATCAGGCGCGGGGCTGAGCAATTTCTACAACCCGTCGGGCAGTTCTGGCAGCCAGCTGCCGAATGGCCTGCCGCGTATCACCTCGCCATATGCAGGTATAAATTACGAATTATCGCCTTTGAACAGGGTAATAGAACAGGGTGCGCCTGGCGATCCATGGCAGTTAAGCACGAGCGGGGTTACCGGGAGCGGGCACACGATACATACAGCTTCTGGTGCGAATGCGGCAAATGAAGTATTGTTATGGAACGTAAACACAACGGGCGGCGCCACCGGGAACACGTATTACCCGGCGGGGACATTATCCAAAACAACCACCAGTGATGAAAATGGGATCAATACCATTCAGTATAAGGACAATGAAAATAAGATCGTATGTAAGATGGTCCAAAACAGCATTAGCCCGGTAACCTACCTGACGACCTATTATATATATAACGATTTTAACGATCTGTCTTATGTGGTCCCGCCGCTTCCGGCAGGGACATCGCTTCCGGCAACATTTGCAGAGACAGACGCTGTGTTCATGAATTTTATGTATGGCTACCATTACGATGCCAGGAACCGGCTCATCCAAAAGAAAATACCGGGCAAGAGCGGCTGGGAATCGGTGGTTTATAATACATTGGACCAGGCAGTGCTGACCCAGGATGCGGTACAAAGCAGCAGTAATCAGTGGACGGTGACCAAATACGACTTCCACGGCAGGGTCATTGTCACTGGCCTGTGGAACGCCGGTTCAACCATCCCGATTTCAACGCTGCAAAACAGCATAAACGCTGTAGCACCATGGGATAACCGGGACTATACCAATAATGCTTCCGTAAACCCTACAGGTTATGTAATCAGCAGCTACCCGCAACTAAGCAACGTGCTATCCATAAGTTATTATGATGATTATAACTTTGGCGGCAAACCGTATATTTCAACGGTCACCGGGGTTAACCCCAATGCCACGGGCCTGCTGACGGCTACCAAAACCGTAGTACTGAATACGATCAACAATATTACACCGGATATGCTGTGGGCTGTACATTATTATGACGACCTGGGGCGGGACCAGGAAAGCTGCCATCAACATTACCTGGGGGGCACAACCAGCCTGGGCACCAATAATTATGACGACATAGCCAAATCGTATGATTTCAGCAATGAATTAACCGGGACCATCAGGCACCATTACACGAAAGCGAACCTTTCTGTCGCGGCAGTAACGGTAGCCAACAGTTATTATTATGACCATAGGGGCCGCAAAACACAAACATGGGAAGCCATAACCGTAGGCAGCAACCTGTCGTCAAACCCGATACTGTTATCGCAATCAGATTATAACGAAGCAGGCCAGGTAATGACTAAGCATTTGCACAGCGCCACAGGCGTAGCACCGTTCCTGCAGAACACCAGTTATGCTTATAACGAAAGGGGCTGGCTTTCAAAAATAAACGACCCTTCCGTAACACCGACGGCCACCCAGCTGTTCGCCGAGCAATTGAACTATAACGTTCCCCTATACGGCGCAACGGCACAATTTAACGGCAACATTGCAGAACAGGATTATAATGCCGGCATTAGCGGAAGGCAGCAAGTTAAATATTCCTATGACCCCTTAAACCGGTTGCAGGCCGGCAATAGCACCACCGGCTTTAGCGAAACAGCCATCAGCTATGATAATTTGGGCAATATATTATCGTTAACGAGGGCCGGCACAGGGAATGGCACGCTTACTTATGGCTATACAGGTGATAGGTTAACCACCCTGATCGGTTTCAAAGCAGGTACCTACGGGTATGACAATAATGGCAACGTGAACAGTGATGGGCCGAGAGGGGTAAGCCTGGTCTATAATATGCTTAACCTGCCGCAAACAGCCACGGCCACAGGGATCAATATTACTTATACTTACGATGCCGACGGCAATAAACTAAAGAAAGTAAGCGGCACGACGACGACAGATTATATCAAGGGCATACAATATAACAATGGTGTGATCGCTTTTATCATGACCGATGAAGGCCGGGCAATTAATACCGGTGGCAGCAGCTATAATTACGAGTACACGCTGACCGACCACCTGGGAAATAACAGGGTTACCTTCGATATGGTCAACGGCAAAGTAGGGGAGGATGACTATTATCCCTACGGGTTGAACGTACACCGTGAACAAAATGCCACAAATAATTACCTTTACAATAAAAAAGAATTGCAGGCAGAATTAACAGAATACGATTATGGTGCAAGGTTCTATGATCCGGTCATCGCAAGGTGGGATGTCATTGACCGTTTTGCGGCAAAATACCAATCTATGACGCCATACCAATATGCTTCGCTCAACCCCATACGAAACGTTGATATAAATGGAGATACAGTTAGGATCAATTATAATAATCAAGACATTTTATACGAAAAAGGGAAATTATATAACAAGGATGGGTCCGAATATAAAGGTGCAGGGACGAAGTTGAATAAAGACGGTAGTGTAAAACGATATAAAGGATTTTTGGGCGATGCCGTCGGCGCCTTATCGGATTTATCAAAATCAAAGGCCGGAAAGGAGGAAGTTAGCGCGCTTGAGTCGTCAAGCAATACCTTTACGATAAAAGATGCTCAGTTAAATCCTGTAAAAGCGGGTGCAAATCAATTTATTGCAAGTGACAGAGCTGCCGCTTATGCGGGTGAGGCCGAAGATCAGGGAGATTCTCCGTTTGGTACTCCCTGGGGTGGTTCCGGCGGTACAATTTATTTTAACCCAAGCGATGCAACTGCAGGTACAGTTTCGGAAGTAGGGGGAACTGGTTTTCATCCTGAAACTAATTTAGGACACGAACTTTTCCATGCCTGGGATGCTGACAGAGGGCTCCTAAATGATGCTATAGTCAATGGCTTAAATACTTCAGAGTGGCGGGCGACCTACTATGAAAATCAGATCAGGGACCAATTAGGGCTTCCTCTCCGAAACGAGTATAATTTAAAAACGGGAACTGTCAATATACTTGATGCAAACGGGAAACCTATACCGGTGGAGGCCCCGGCACCAATACCTCCTATCTTATAAACAAAACTATGAAAACGACCTTCATAACAATCGCATTCGTTTTAGTGCTGGGCAAAAGTTTTGCCCAGCACAAGCTTTCATTTCTGGTCAGACATAATAACAACAAAGTAGTTTATGAATTATCAATACCGTTTAATTATAAATTAGTAAAAGGTAAAGATGATGAGGGCAACGCTGAAAAATCTGCACATCTGCAAGATGGGTCGGTTATTTATATAACAGATGACCTGAAAAACGGCGGGGGCTTTTACGATTATAAGATCGAAAAATATGGTAACCATTACCCGCTGAATAATTACATTCTTAATGATACGGCAACGCTTTATGGGGTGCATAAGGGAAAGTATTGGCGCGAAAGGAAATATTACGCTATAGTTGTTGGCTATTACGATGCCACGGCCGAAGAAAGAGCGATGTATGACAGGATAATAGATGCGATAATTATTCAAGTTGATACTGCCAGAAAAAAAACAATGGGAACGGGCTCAAAAACTGATAAAGTGGACGCAGGACCGCACGAGATTGGTGGCCATTTGTAAACGCCTAGGTTATTCTACCGCCCTGGGGGTAAATCGATATATAGTAATAAAAATTTAAATTTCAGATCGTCAGCGTCACACGACATATACGGACCCGATTATTCCGTATTTTTCCAGGCGAAAAAACTTTAACGGCGTTAACAGGAATTCACACAGTTAAAATGATCAGTGTTTCGATTTTATTCAGTAACTGTTTTAATATATTTTATCGAAAGTAACATTTCACTTCCTTCTTCAGGTTGTTTTACCTTTATTTTGAACTTTTTTAATATAGATTTAATTATCTCTAACTATTTGTTAAATTAGTCCACTATGAAAATGAGACCTATAACTTATCTTCTACTGATCATATTAGCAGGAATAGGAATATTATCGTCCTGCGATGACATCATTGAACCATCCATCAACAAGAGCCAGGTAACCCTGGAAGCGCCTGTTGATCAATATCAAAGTACCAGTTATACAATTAATTTTTGGTGGGATGCTGTTGACCATGCATTGTCGTATCACCTGCAGGTCGTTACACCTACTTTTGCTGCGCCCGGAGGACTGGTTTTAGATACTATCGTAACAAACTATAGATTTGCCGCCACGCTTAGTCCCGGCAACTATCAATGGCGTGTAATGGCGGAGAACGGAAGTTCGCAAACGGCGTACTCAGCACCAAGAAGCTTTACAGTCGTTGCCAGTTCCATTAAACAACAATCGGTACAATTAACTTCTCCCTCCAATAGTTTTATGACCAATCAAAGCCCTTATACATTTCAGTGGGGCAGTTTGTACGGCGCCAATGCCTATGACTTTGAGATCGACACCAATAATTTTGCAAACCCGGCAACGGTAGTCTCAAACCAGGTTATCCCAGGGCAACAGATCAGCTTTTCATTTCCGAAGGCCCAGGTTTATCAATGGCGGGTAAGGGCCCAAAACGATACGGCGCAGGCCTTATGGTCTCCGGTTTACCAGGTTACTTATAATAATATCCCGCCGGCGCAGGTTACACTTGTGGCGCCAGCCAGCGGAACAACAGTACCGTTGCCCGTAGCATTGTCATGGAATGCTGTGGCAAAGGCTGCAAAATATAAACTCTACGTATATCAAAGTGATGGCGTTACGGCTTACAATTCCAGTTTCCCTATGGTGCTTACATCCACCAGTTACAGCTTTAACCTGGGGAGTTCAGGTGACAAAATATACTGGATGGTTACTGCGCTGGACGCCCTCGGGAACGAAAGCCAGGCCGGCGCCATCAACAATTTCGTTTTGCAGTAAAATTAAACCAGTGTGAAGAATAAAAAACTGACGTACTTTTTGGGCCTGGTGGTTTTAGCTGTCTGGGGTATAATTATATACAGGATAGTTAATGCGGTTAGTGCTGGTGATGATGACAGCGCACCGGCAACTGCCGTAAAGGTTACTAAAGAGCCTTACAATGATTTCGCCCTTGCAAAAGATACCACCCGCTTATTACTCAACTACAGAGATCCCTTTGGCCTGGTAAAACAAAAGGATACAACTAATTTGTCAGTAAAAAAAAGTTATCATAAGAGCATGGTTTCAGCAATTCAAAAACCGGCATTTAATTGGGGATTCATTCAGTATTCCGGGTATATCCGTAATCCTGTTTCGAAGAAACTGATAACTTTGGTAAGCATAAACGGCAGGAATGAGATGCTTTCGGAAGGTGAAAGCAAAGACCAGGTTAAGCTGATGAAAAACCTGCGTGATTCTATTAAGGTCAGCTTTAACGGAAAGATCAAATTCATACCTATAAAATAAATATGAAAAGAACAATTTTTGTACTCCTGCTTTTTGTTTCAGGTGCTCTATATGCCCAAAAACAATCAGATTATGGCTTCGACAAAGTGCGCATCGTAAAGGCCGACAAGATAATACAAGCGGAAATAATACCTGTAGATAACGCGCCTGGCGCTAAAGCCGACCGTGTTTATTATTGGTACGATAATAACAATATTCATATATCGCAGGGTGGCTTTAGCGGCAAATTGCTGAACGGGCTATACGAATCCTATTATTTAGACCATAATTTGAAAGAACAGGGCATTTTTAAAAGGGGGCTAAAGGATGGGATGTGGAAAACCTGGAATGATGACGGTTCCATAAACCAGGTTACCAACTGGAAAGATGGCGTATCCGTGCCTGTAAACACAGTTTCATTTTGGGATAAGATCAATATCTTAAAAAGAAAAACCAAACAGCAGCCAGCCGATTCATTAAACAAACCGCATCTATAGCGCATAATTACAAAACATGCTGAAAGCTTCAGCCCTTTATATAGTCATCATCATTGCTTTAGTGATTGGCTTGCTATGTTCTTCTTTAATAGTAGCGGCTTATTTTTACAAAATCCAATACCAAAAAAAATTCCGGTACGACCGTTTGGCAAATAACCTTGGATCGGGCATAAATATCTTATTGGCCAGTACCGATACCACGTACGCTGCCGGAAAAACATTCAGCCTGTTTAATAATGAGGAAGATTCGGTTTCAATAAAACGTTTCTTTTGGGGGGTGTACGATATTGGAGCTGTTGAAGCGTATAATCAAAAAGACACTTTATACAAAACATTTTCATTTGCCAACACCGTAGATTCCACAAAATGGGCAGCCTTATACCTGGTAGATGAAGACAGGCCATTCTCCCTGAGCGGTAAAACCACCATCAGGGGCGATGCTTATATACCCAAGGCTGGTGTACAAGAGGCATATATTGATAATAAAGCATACCAGGGGGATAAACGCTTAATTATAGGAACCAGGCATATAAGTGAAAAAAAACTTCCCCAATTGGATGCAGACCGGCTAAAGCAATTTGAAAAATACGCCGGTCAAAATCCAGTGGGTGATAGTGCTTTATTAAAAAAGGATACGGTAAAAATATCTTTTTTAAATCCAACACGTTTTGTAAATTTCAAAAAGGAAGTAAAAACCATTCAAAATATTTACCTGGACGGGAACGTCGCTTTGTTTTCAGATACAACAATAACCATAGACAGTACAGCCGTCCTTAAAAACATATTGATTTTTGCAAGGGCGATAGTGGTCAAAAACGGTTTCCATGGCAACTGCCAGCTTTTTGCTACCGATTCGATAAGCATAGGGAGGAATTGCAGGTTTAATTATCCCGCCTGTTTGGGAGTGCTCCGTTTTCAGCCCGTCATCCCTAAAGCTAATACCCAGGCAAGAATCGCCATCGGGCACCATACTGTTTTTGGTGGTCTTGTATTTTCGTATGAGAAGGCTGATAACCCATTAAAACCTGATATTTCCATAGGGAAACATGTAAAAATTACCGGGCAGGTTTATTCGCAAGGTATACTGGAATTGAAAGATACGACAGAAGTTGACGGGAGCGTTTTTACAAATCTTTTTTATTACAAAAACACGTATACCTTATTTGAGAATTACCTGATCAATACAACGATCAATTCGAAAGCGCTTTCTCCATATTATTTGACCAGTGATTTGGTCCCGGTATCAACCAAAAAGAAAAAAGTATTACAATGGCTGGAAGCAAATTAAATGGGCGCGTAAAAGCTTCCACCATATTGGAAGTGATTATATCAATGATCGTCATTGTGATTGTCTTTGGCATAGCCATGATGATCTATACCAATGTATTGCGTTTATCCTTATCTGCAAAAAAGATGCGGGCGCAGGCTTTGTTGCAGGAAACCCTTCTTAAAGCAGAACAAACTTCCGGCAATACCAACCAATCTTTTACGATAGATGATTTCAGGATAGAGCAGGAGGCCGGCCCTTATAACAACGAAACAGACTTAACAGCAATGCATTTAACGGCTTATGACCAAAACCAGCAAAAAATTGCCGAACTGCAAAAAGTAATTATTACCCAGCCATGAAAAACCGGAAATTAAATGCATTTACAATAATGGAAGTGACGGTAACCATGCTAATCACGGGGCTGGTTATTGGAATTACTTATACATCTTATTCTATTATTGTTAAATCGTACCGGTCGTTTACAACAAAGAATGATGATATGGCCGTTTTGGTAAATTTAGACCACATATTAAAAAGAGATTTTGACCGGGCGGACAGCATTTTAAAAGATTCGGACGGTATCGCAATAAAAAAAGGACATATTATTGTTAAATACGTTTTTAGCCAGGATTTTGTGGTCAGAAATTCGACGAAGTCGGATACATTTAAAGTACAATCACAAGATCTGAGTACGACATTTGAAAACCTCCCGGTACTTGAAATACAGCCTACAGCAGAACAAAACAGATTAGACGGGCTTGATTTTACACTTGTCTTTCAAACGGAAAAAATTCCTTATCATTATCGTAAATTATACAGTTCCGAAAACCTGATAGAAAGAAACCCAAATGCCATCAATTGACCTCAGCAGATACGAAGCAAAGAAAACTGTAAAGTCACCCAAAACAAATGATGAAGGCGGCCTTGTGGCATTGCTTAACCGTGATATCAGCTTTGGCAATAAGGAATTGAACGATAAAAAGAAAGAATACCTGTACCTTGAATTAAGTTCGCTGTTACAGGCGGGCATCAACCTGAAAAGTAGTTTTGAACTGATAACAGCCGATCAGCAAAACGACAAAGACAAAGAATTGTACAAAGCTATACAGGATGCAGTTTTAGGCGGCACTACTTTCTCACAGGCTTTACAGCAAACCGGTAAATTCTCGCTATACGAAGTATACAGTTTACAGATAGGCGAAGAAACCGGCAAACTGATCGAGGTATTGCAGGACCTCGCCAAATTCTACCAGAATAAAATAAAACAGCGTCGTAAAATTACTTCAGCGCTTACTTACCCCAGTGTGGTGCTTAGCACTTCATTGGGTGCGGTATTTTTTATGTTGAAGTTTGTTGTGCCTATGTTTGGCGATGTATTCAAACGTTTTGGGGGGCACCTCCCCTGGATAACCGAAAAAATAATCGGCGTTTCGGATGCTATGGGAAATAACTTCTGGCGGGTGATGATCTTTATCGTCCTGATTGTTGCATTTATACTCTTTACCCGGAAAACTGAAAAATTCAGGGAGATATTTTCTAAAATAGTATTGCGCACCCCTCTCATCGGTAACCTGGTGCAAAAAATTTACCTGGCCCGGTTTTGTAATTCCATGCGTTTGCTCATCAATGCCAAGCTGCCTTTATTACGGGCCATTGCCCTTATCCGGCAAATGATCCGCTACTACCCTATTGAATCATCGCTGCAAAAAGTAGAGGATGACATTATGAAGGGTAAATCATTGCACGAAAGCCTGCAGCAGTTTAAAGTTTATCCCTCCAAGATGATCCAACTAGTGAAAGTTGGCGAAGAAACCAACCAGCTTGATTACTTTTTCGGCAAAATATCCGAACAATATATTGAGGAAGTTGAATATAAAACCTCCACGCTCAGCAGCATGATGGAGCCTTTGATCATCATATTTTTGGGTGTAATTGTGGGGGTTATTTTAATTGCGATGTATTTGCCGCTGTTCCAGATGAGCAATAGTTTTCAGTAAATAATAGTCAACGACCCGCTAAACTTTTGCGTTTCGTTTTTTGCGGTTACAATATAATAATACACCCCTGAAGGTAGTTTCTTCCCGTTATATTCACCATTCCATGGGATGCCATAGCCTTTGCTTTCATAAATCTCTGTTCCATACCGGGTAAATACCCGTATCAAGGTCGTCGGGTCACTATCTAAGCCCTCAATCACCCAGGTGTCATTAATCCCATCTCCGTTGGGGGTAAATGTATTGGGTATATAAATATTGGGGCATTGGTCAGTTATTTTTATCTGCTGCGTAGCCTGGCAGCCATTGGTATCTGTCACGGTTAAACTTATCGTTCCCGGCTGGGTGACCTGGTACGTTTGGCCGCCGGAGGTGCCGTTCCAAGCGTATTGCGAAAATCCCGAGGGGGCGGTTAAGGTAACAGCCTGTTTTTTATAGGTACAGATGGAGGTATCAGGTACGCTAAATACCGGGTTTGGCAAAAACGAAACATCGATATTGGCATTGGCCACGCAACCTGCTGTTGACGTGACTGTAGCTGTATAATTGCCCGTTGCGGTAATTCCGATCTGGTCGGTTGTTTCGCCGGTCGACCATTTTATCGATCCTTCATTATAGTGCGCCAGTAAGTTGATTGTTTGCCCATCACAGATGGTTGTATTTACTATCTTTTCGATGCTGACCGTTGGCGGTGGATTAAACGATACAGATTGCACAGCCGAAGTTTGCGAACAGATACTGCCATTCGTATTTGGTGCATTGCTAACAACTGTAACGGTATAGTTTCCTGCAATATTTGTTGTTATTGACGTTTGATTGGTATTGGCCGTTAACAGTACATTATCCTTATACCAATTGATCGTTTGATCGGGATCGGTAGTTGCGGCAATAGATAGGGTTGCATTGTCGCCGACACAATATGCGGCCTTATCGGCAGTGATCACAGGGGCGATCAACTGAATAAAATTCACCTGTACTTCTTTTGAAGCCACCCAGCTCCCCCCGCAAGCGCTTACCTCCACTTTGTATTTCCCTACAGCAGTGACAGTCATTGAAGCAGTAACGTTGCCATTCAAAGTTCCATCCTGGTACCAGCGGTACTGATAGTTGGCGCTGCCGACTGCGTGCAAAGTAACCGGTGTGCCGGCGCAATATTGCAATTCGTCGGGGTAATCAAACGTAAATACAGGGTTAGCTATTAAATTTACCTGTAGTTGATTGCTTGTTAGGTGTAGTCCGCTACAGGGGCTATATAAAACAACATCATAAGTGCCGGGGCTGTTTATTGAAAGCGTAGCCGCGTTTTCGCCTGGCAACTCATTCCCGTTTTTATACCATTGGTAGTTATTACCTGCATAGGTAGATGTATTTACCTCAGCCTGTACAGAGCTGCCTGCGCATATGTCTATTTTTGATAAATTGGCCGGTTGGTCTTTAAAATTAATAGCCTGCAATATTGGGTTGCCAAGGTAGCCGCCATAATCAGGTGTTACCAGGTATAAACCGTTAATTGCCGCCAGCCAAATGCCATCTTCACAAATTGACTGATTTGTGGAAATTGCGTCCACACAAATATCATTAATTACGATATTGCCCAGTTCGTCGTCGTGAAACAGGGAAAAAGGCCGTAACGGATATGGGGCATTTGTTAGGATGGAGTTACTAAAATAAAACCCCTGATCGGTTCCAACCAATAAATTTTGCCTGGCAAGCCCGGGGAGCGTAAACTGACCTCCGCTGCCGAATGACGTTAAGCCATAAATACTGCTTATTTTGTTAACGTTAATGCCGTTGAGGTAATGGCCGCTTGGAGACATGATAGAATAATAGCTATAGTTGGTATAATTTTGGTTCAGTCCATTGCTATTTCCCCAAAACGAATTACTGTAAACCTCATTATAGCCAAATATGGCATCGTAAACTACAAGAGCTGTATTTGTATTATAACCAAATTCCTTACCGCCTTCCCAAAGATATTCGTTAACTATCGGGCCGCCGGGCAGAACATAGGTTGCCGGCTGGTATAATATGGTATCCTGCGTTATAAAATCTGTTGTAGCGGCAGAACTATCCTTATACATCTCCGTACGGTAGGTAGCCTCATACACTTTGCTGTTGCCCGTATCATCCTGGTCTGAAATTGTTTCAGTATCTGAATTATACAAGCGAAAGCCCTTATCAGTAGCGATCATTAACACGTTCGTTTTAAGGAATATACTATTGGTAACTGCGCCTGCTATGCCTACTGAGTTTACTGTACCGGGAATGCCGTCTGCTGTGCCAATGAGCCGCAGGCCGCCATTTTTATATTCAATAACGTTAGTTGAATTGGTGGCTATAAAAACGGTATCCTGGCTGCGCCCGGCAATATCAACAAATTGCAGGTTACTGTAAGCCGAAAACTTTGCGGTATAATCATCAACGGCAAGGGTTATACTGTTTACACGGTACACCTCATTGTTTTGGGCTAATACCCAAAGGTAGGGGTCTTTAAAATCGCGCTTTACTTTGATGATGTTTTTACCGGGGAGCAGGTGTGCATTTAAAGGGAACTTCACGTCCTGCTGGCTGTAAGCCATTGAACAGCTCAATAGTAATACTAAAAACAAAAATTTACGACACAACATCAGCCTGGTGGTTTGGGCTACCGAAGATAGTAAAAACTTGAATTAATTTATGCTGTGAACTTAATTTACTTACAGGCTATCAACGGTACACGAGTGTACTACTGCCTTTGACCTATGCTTCACACTCGCCCCGAGTAGCGTTCATTAGCGTTCACTTCACCACAGCACACCAATAAATTATGCGTAAATAGCTGATAACCAATTATTCTATTTTTAACATTCGATAAAAACAGGAAAATGAAATCTTAAAAAAACGGGCATATTTACATCAACAACAGTTTTGACACACTACTCCAACTCTCAGGTAGTCAGAAGCTTATTAACGCAAAAAATAAGCGGATGATACCTAAATACCAACCGCTTACCGCATTTTTTATTTTGAGTCTTAAGTATTATATCTAATAATCAACTATTTATAAAATAACAACAGTATTGATACACTACCCCGCTTTTACTTGTTTTTACTTTTCGTGTTAAATATTATGCTTGATTTTCAATAACTTGCATAATTATCAACTATTTTGATACACTACCCGTTATCGCGGCCAAGCGGCAGCCCAAGCTTCCTACTTTTTACAATATTGCTTTATTAAGTCGGCCGTTAAAGCGGTGGCACCAAGGTTTTTTGCCTTGTTTAAATCATCACAGACCGTTTCCATTTTTTTTAATCCAATATTTGCAATGGCCCTGTAACAATAAGCAAAAGAATTGCCTGCATTAAGTTTTATCGATTCATTAATATCATCTAATGCTTTGCTATATTGTTTTAAACCTATATAGCCGTAACCCCTGTTATTGAGTAATGAACCTCTCCATGATTGATCTTTAACATATTCAAGCCCGTTATTAGCAAATTTCACAGCATCGCCATAGTTGCCGTATTGTGCTGAATAGTATGATAGATTGTTGTATAAATCAATATTTTTAGGGTCGATCGATAAAGCTGTTTTTAAAGTATTCATGCAATCGGTATATTCTTTATTCTCACCATATGAATAGCTTAATCCCATATACCATGATATGTTATTGGGCTTTAAATCAGTCAGTTTTTTATAATCTTTTATGGCTAATTCAAAATCCCGTAGCTCCAAATAGCTGCTTGCCCTTAACGATAAGAATTTAATGGTTAATGTGTCTTTGTAAGAAAGTCTTTCCAATTCGTAAGTGCAAATAGTTATGGATGCAGTGTATTGCTTCTTATCATAAAACTTTAGGGCTTCAGCATACTTATCAGTTTGTACTGCAAAAAACACAGATAATAAAAAACAGCTTATAACAATGGCAGGTTTCATAGAACTATAATTGATAGCACATGGGATTGGACTTTCCGCTTGTCTGGTAGCTTGAATACTTGTTAAATCGAAAATACATCATCACTCAAAAATATTTTACGATCAAATAAATCCCTATTATAATAAAGCAAATTCCTCCTCCCAACCCTTTGATATCCCATCCAAATTCATTTTGCTTACCTTCCTTAAAGGTTTTTATTTCAGATATGGTTAAATATATTCCAAACACCAAACAAACAATTCCCCCTATTCCATATAATTCTTTCATTATTTTATGCTCAAATATCTATTAATCGTTTTTATTGCTTTAGCGGTGGCTGTTGTGTTTTTACGACATCTTTCTGCATTGTATTGGTCGTAGGCAAAGCAGGCAGAGTGGGTAATTTGACGCCGGTGGATGTTGTCGAAGTCGTGCTTGTCGATGTAGCTGTTGTCTCTTTTGCTGCTGCTACTGCTTTATCAGTTGCTTTTCCAAGCGTTGCAAGTTCCGCATTTTTAACAACCTTTTGGGTTGCATTAAGTCCTGCTGCTTTTTCAGCTTTCGCGAGATCACTACCTGCAACCTTAAACGTTACAGCAAGAGCTGCTGTTAGCATTGCACTACCCGTCTCACCTTTATTCAAATCATGCAAAACAGAAGAAACAGTACCTGCTGCATCAAATCCTTCACCTACGGCAACTAATGATAAAGAAGCTCCATCCGTAAATTCCGCAGCACCATAGCCAACCGCTTGGAACGCCGTTCCAGCATTATTTAATCCCTCTGTCAGTTCATCCCAACCTTTATCTGCCGCACCTACTTCTGTTTTTGAATTTACATAAGCAACGCCATCAGGGTCGGTTAATGGTCGTTGTAATTGCCCGTCCCTTGCAGTGGTATAATTTCCATCCGGATGAGGGTACGCCGGTTCCATACCATCACGATCTATAGCATTGGGCACTTCGTTACCTGCAAACTGGTAGGGTGCATACCATGGATATTTCGAAGCTAAAGGATCAACCTCTATGAACCGCCCAATCACAGGATCGTAGTATCTTTTTGTGTAATCATACAGGCCTGTTTCCTCCTGTAATTCTTTTTTATTGTAAAGGTATTCATTTTTTGGGCTGTTTGTCAAGTTGTTTATTTCAAGGCCAAAAGGATAATAATCATCCTGCTGCAATGCTACGGCAGTCCCTGTTTTGGTATCAAAGGTTACCCTGGTATTGCCCAGGTTGTCGCCAAGGTAATAGGTATAATCGTAGCCTCCTGTACTGGTTGGCACCGCTTTGCCTTCTTCGGTTTGTATAAAGCCAACGGTTGTTGTACTGTTATCATACTCAATACCGTTTATATAATCTGTTGTGGTGGTAGCGCCGCTTTTCAGGTCAACTTTACGCAGTTTATTGCCCGTGGCATCATAGGTATAAGTGGCCGTTCCCGCTGCAAAAGTTGCCGTTATGGGCAAGTTTAGCATATTATAGGTAAAGCTTTTGTTTTGGGCTGTATTTACTGTATTGCTGCTGCCCAGCATATTGCCGTTTTTATCCCAGGTGTAACTGGTGGTACCGTTCACCAGGCCGGTATTGCTGCCGCTGTTATCAACTACAGACGCCAATTGGTTGGTGGCATTGCCCCCGCCTGTATAGGAATAAGTTAGTTGGTCTGTCAGCGTCCCTGCCTGGTAGCGGTTGAGTGCGGTGATGTTCCCCATCAGGTCATACGTTATACCATTTTCGTGATTCCCGGCCGCAGAAGTGCCTGCTGTCAACCGGTTAAGGTTGTCGTAGGTATAGGTATAATAAAGCAGCGAGGTAGTGGGCGTTATCCAGTTTTGCTGCGAGATATTGCCATTATACATATTACTGGTTGCGGTGTTATAGTATAAGGCCATGTTAAACAGCGGCGCGTAGCTTGTCAGCAGCCATCCCCTTTCGTTATAAGCATATGCCACGTTTTGCAGGTAATAAAGGCTGTCGGCACTGTGCAGGTTTTTGTTAATCACCTGCCCAATTTCGTTGTAGCTTATCTTTGATATTAGTGTTTTTGCCGTAGGAACACTGCTGCCATTGGTAATTTGTTCCCAGGTGGATAGTTTGCGGCCCAGCTGGTCGTAATTATAGGTGTTGGCAATAGTTACCAGCGGGGCGGTAGTGCTGGCGGTGTTCCAGTGCTTCCGGGTTACAGTTGTTGGCGCGTTGGTAAAGTTATAGGTATTGTATATAGCATCGTAGTTGTTTGGGCTGAGTACCCCGCCCAGGTAATGCTGCTTGTAGGTTTGTATGTTCCTGCCCAAATCGTCATAATATTGAGTGGTGGTCAGCATATTGGTGGTTCCCAGTACGTTGGTAAAGGTAGCCGTGGGTAGTCCGCGGGTTTGTACGCTTGCATTAGCAGGCGTAGTAAAGGTGGATGGAAAATACGATAAGCCGGTATAATCATCATAAAAGTTGATAGTATAATACGTGTAGCCCTGGCCTGCCGGTGCGCTGTTCCCATCGTAACCGGTGTTAACGCCGTTGAGCCGGTTTTCCCATAGGGGGCTGGTGGTGGTTGCATAAAAGTTCTCAAGCCATTGTATCTCTGTAAGTGAGGGCGCTGTAACGCTGTTATCGGCCGTACTGCCTGTAAAGGTCCACATACCGGTTACGATCACCCTGCCGATGCCATCGTATTTGGTAAACGTCCATTGCTGGGGCGTTTGGCCGCGCTGGTTGGCGTCCTGCGTCATTACCACCTGGTCAATGGTGTTATATACCATAAACTCCCAGCCTTTGCCGGGTAATTTCTTTGCGCTCATGCGGCCATGGTCATCGTACTGGTAAATGTAGCCCAGGTTGCAAAGCTGGGTGGTAGTAAAGTTAATGGCTGCATCTGCACCCAATGCGGGCGGCAGCACAAAAGCCAGGTCGCCAAAATCATCGTACACATAATAGGTAGATAGTACCTGCATCGTCCCGTTATTATTGTTATACTCCCTTTTAAGCACCACATGGCCTTCAATGTCTTTATAGGTTTCCACGGTGCCAGCGCGGCCGTTGGCGCTTGTCCAGTTCTCGTCCATCGTTACCGTTACACTCAGCACGTTGGCCGGGTAAAAATTATTGGCAATATTAACTACCAGTGTGCGGCTTTGGTCGCTGTTTACGGTGGCATTGTACCAGGCCACCTGGCGGCTGTTTACCGGGTCACTGGCCCATGTAATGCTGTTATTGGTGGTATAGGTGGTTTGTACGGTATGCCCGCCCCCAGTTACACCTGCTGTGCTTAGCTGCCAGCTGGCGCCCGGCGCACCCTGCTCTACAGGGCGGTTCTCTTCTGATGGCTCAAAGTTTACGCCCGCATAGGGGTAGGTGGTATTTATATGGCCCTGCCCGGTTTGCTGGTAAAACAGGTATTGCTGGCTGTTGCTGTAACCGGATGCACCAATTAGCGCTGTTGACTGGTAGAAGCCCGGCGTGCCGGTGGCCACCGTATAGGGCATGTATTTTACCGCTTCGCGGCTTTGGTCGTCATAGGCAACAGGCTGGATAACATCATTGCCTGTTGGCGACGCTTTTGCCTGCACCGTTTGTATAGGCCGCCCCAGCCCATCAAAATACTGGATAGCGGTTTGCACCTGTGTGGGGTCATAATCAGCATTCGTTACCGCAGTATTAGTGGTAAGCCCTGCAACGCGCGGTGTATAGGTAATAATATAGTTCAGGTTTTGGGTTATGTTTACATTGGTAATGGTTGGGTTAACATTTAGTATTGTTGTGGCCATGCCTGCCGTGTTGTATGCAGCTATTGTGCTGGCGGTTGCTGTCGGGCTTGCCGGGGTACCTGTAACGGCGCCGGTAATGGTATTAAAAGTTAAACCGTTGCCAATGGCAGGGGTAATGGTATAGGGGGCTACTGCAACCTTCCTGATCATGTCGTTATTAAAGTCGGCCACGTAAACAAAACCGGTAGCATCAATGGCAATGCCTATAGGGTTGTAAAATGTCGACGCTGTGCCTATACCAATTGCGCTGCCGCTGGAACCTGTGCCCGCTATGGTGCTAACGGTGCCAGCCACGCTGATCTCCCTTATCTTATGGTTGTCCTCATCGGCTACATAAATATTGCCGTTGGCATCTATGGCTACCCCGGCAGGATAATAAAACGTAGCCGAGGCTGCCGCGCCGTCTGCATGGCCTGAAATGCCGGTGCCTGCTAAGGTTGTAACAACAGCGCCCTGCGTTATCTTCCTGATGGCATGGTTATACCAGTCGGCCACGTACAGGTTTCCTGATGCATCTATGGTTATGCCAAATGGCTGGTTAAGGCTTGCCGATGTGCCCGTGCCGTTGGCAAGGGTAGCCGTGCCATTGCCTGCAAAAGTAGAAACAACGCCTGCCGGTGTAATCATCCTGATGCGGTTGTTGTGGCAGTCGGTTACGTATACATTCCCCAGCGCGTCTACGGCTACTCCCGCAGGTGCATTGAATTTAGCCGAGAGCGGATTTGTGCTATCCTGGTAGCCAACCGTGCTTCCCGCAAGCGTTGATACTGTACCTGTAGTACTGATCTTCCTGATCACACTGTTGTTACGGTCGGCTACGTACATATTGCCTGCCGCATCAAAGGCTAAGCCGTAAGGATTATTAAACTCAGCGCCGCCCAATGCAGGGCCGTTTACCAAGCCTGGCAAGCCATTCCCCGCAAAGGTAGTAACCACCCCGGCAGGAGTGATCTTCCTGATCAGGTTATTCAGCGCATCTGCTACATACACATTGCCTGATGCGTCTGTCACCAGGGCGCCAGGGTTGGTGAAACTGGCCGAGCCGCCTGTTCCGTTGTTGCTTCCCGGGTTGGTGCTGCCGGCCAGTATACTGCTCCAGCCATTTTCCGCTGCTGCGCTGCCCGTATTCGTTATCGTGATAGGCGCTATGGGGGAGCCGACGCTTGGGGTATACGGGCTGCCCGTATAACTGATCACGGGTGCTTGCGCGTTTATTATTTGTGTTAACAATAATGCCGGTAGCAGGATAAGGCTGCTTTTTAGGTTTCTTTTCATTGTGATTTTTTTAACCGGTTTATCGTTGTTGGTAATTATAGGTGTAACTTTTCACGATGTTGCCATTCTGGTCCACTATCGAGGATAGCCTGCCTACAGCATCGTAGTTATAATAGGTGATATCATTTTTCGTATCGCATTTGGTAGCTATGCCCACCAGCGGCGTATAGGTATAGGTGCTCATCTGCGCATTTACCGGGTAAAGGCGTACTTCGTCTATCGATCCCGTTCCGCTCACGGTAATTGTGGTAGCTCCTGTTACGTTGTACTCATGGTACAGCCATCCAGCCTTGGGATTGCCTGTCGAAACATTGTTTACCGTGCCGCCTGATACAGTAATTGCTGCGCCCGCTTTGGCCCAGAAAGACACCAGGTGCGTGGTTGCAGCCGTAAGCCCGCTTGCAACAAGGGTATTGCTGCCGCTCACCGCATAACAGCCTGGCCCCATTGGTGCAGTAGGATCGGTAGTAGCGCCGGCGTTGCTGTATGTCCAGTTGCCTGCACCGCCTGTGCCGCCGGAAACAGCCGTATAATATTCAAAATTGGTATAGGCCACATCGGCAAAACTTGCGTTTAATACCTCTGCTACAGGGTAAGTGTTTTCAGAAAAGTTATGAGGATTAGGGTATCCCCAAATATAGCTATGTACGGCATCGCCTACTTTTTCCTCCTGCTCAATATTGCCGTAAGTATCATATTTATCAAAGGATACCACCGGCTGGTAGTGGCTGTCTTTGGTAACGGTACTTAAACCAGTCGAACTACTGACAAACCCTGTAACTGGTGTCACGGAACGCATTTCGTAAACCGAGTCGCGGAAAGGTACTGTAGATTTATAGGTGGTAAGTATGGCCTTAACCGTTCGCAGGTTGCTCCCGTTAGCACTTGATTTTTGCGTTACTTCTTCGATGGGGTAAGTAACAATTCCCATATTGTAAAGATTTTGTACGCCCATCAGCGATCCGCTGGTTGTTGGCGGGGCAAAAGTCTGGTAATTGTTTGGATAGGTAACATGTTGGGTAATCAACTCACCTTTACTGTTTAGCGATTGCATCTGCGTTAATTGGTAGGTTACCGGGTCCATCTGGTAACTGTTCCAGGTTATAACTTTTTGGACAGTGTCGGCAATATTATTGCTGCTACAGTATGTATAGGTGGTATCGGATGACAGGTAGGTGTAATCAGTGGCATTAGTGTAGGTTTGCTCGATGAGAGTTCCAATTGTGTTTGCAACACCACCCGCGTTATAATAATTGGTAGTGGCAGAATAATTATTCGGAAAAGGGTTAAAGCCGGCTTTTATGCTCATGTCTGAACCTGCATTGATGCTTGAATGAAGAAAAACTTTTTGTTGTACAGGGAGATAAGTACCATTACTGAGGTACTTCCACGAAACTTGCCGGGTTGGTAAGCCCTCATGCCATTCCAGTGTGGTTGGGGGTGCAAACGGGAAACCGGCGTTAGCGACACCCTCTTCGCCCGCAATGGAATAATAATATTCGTTTTTGCCTTGTACACCGTTGTTATCCAGGTCTTCTTCAACATGCAGGTAGCCCACCACGGCGCCGTGCTGTGTAGCCAGGGGGTAATTTGAAGATGCTGTTCTAACAAAATATGAGTTGGTTGTAAACGATCCGAAGTTACCTGCAACGTAGGTCATATCATAACTGTATACCGGCTGATAATTGAGATATCCGCTTGAAGTAACACCATCGTTCATTAAGTATTTATAAGTCCTTAAATTATAGGGGCTGGTACTCACCCCATCGTAATCAGCGATCTGTGCTATACGCATCCCACTGGCCACGTGGCCCGCGTTTGACGCGCCCGTTAGGGCCAGATGATTGTTCCAAAGCACAGCGACAGTATAAGTTACCGTATTGGTGCTTGCGTTAAATGGTTGACCTTTGCCAGCCATCAACTGGATCTGATAATAGCCCTGGGGAAGATAAATGCTGGTGTTGATGCCATTCGTGATATCGTAAACGTCTTTGGTATAATTACCATTTGCATCTTGCCCATAGATTGAAGCAAAAACAGCATAGGGGGTCGATCCGGTACTTGGGTATCCCAGCCCGGCAGCGGTTATCGTCACAGCCATCGGCACAACAGGGTTAACCGTTGAATACACATGCATCAGGTTTGAAGGATTGCCGTTATTGTTATCATAATTATAATAATTGGGGGTACCTGAATTATCATTTGACATGGCAGTCGTCTGCGAAATCGAAGTGTACGGATCTGCCCCGAAATCGTAGCCATTTTCATGGTTGGGTTCATAGGTAAATTGGGTGTACCCTCCTGTTGGATAAGTGATTTGCGTAAGCATGCCAATGGCCATTGTACTTATATTGGGGGCCCTGTTTGCGCCCGCTAATGACATCAACGGGTTTAGCAGGTCCGGCATTGCCGGCACAATTGTAGTTTGGTTGACGCCATTATAATAGCCCCACCAATCCTGTGCATTGCCAAAAGTACTGGGTGCTGGCGACCATGCGTCTGCGTTATACAGAAAGCTGTATTTTTCCTGCTGGTAATTATTTACCCCGGGAACAGGCACCACGCCGGTAACGCTATTAAGCATTAAACGGGTTGCCGAAGTGTTGGTGTACGCGAAGTTGTATGTTTTTGAAAAACCGGTTGAACTGATGATAAGGCTGTTAATCACCTTTGCACCTGAAGAAGGCAGGTCAGCACGTGGGTCAGTCGAAATGACCTGTATATTGCCATTTTCGAAAGTTATTCCTGCCAGTTTCTGGGTATGGAGGCCGTCTGAAAAGCCATCATCATTATCTGGCGGCCCCGCCCCGCTACCCGTCCCAAGGGAGTAGTACCTATCGCCCCCGGGTTGAAATTGGTCATACGCTTCAGCCGTGTAGGTGAAATCGATCTCATTTCCGGCGGGGCTCACTATTTTGCTTAAAAACCAACCGGTATTAAAGTTTTTAAGGTTCGGATTTGTACTGTTCCGCTGGGTAGATTCTACCGCAGTTGTGCCATCGCTCGAACCAAAATAATATTTTACGCCGTCAGGAGTAGTTGCTATGATAGAATTTAACGGGCTCCCCACAGAATATTGAACTAAAAAACTGATGTCCTGCCGGGGGCTCATCATTATCACAGGGCCACTTGGTGTCTGGCTAAATGTAAATTGCCCCGAATACCCGGCAAAGTTAAAGTCGAAAATGTCGGCTTCCCCATCATAGGTGTCATCTACAAAGTGGTTCATTAATACGCCTGCCTGAAGAGCAGTGAGTGTACTGGTACCCTGGCCGGTAATAGCATTATTGACGTTTAATACCCATTGGTTGGGGTCAAGGTACCCGTTGATATCCTCATCGGCAATTCCCCTTACCGTCCGGGTGATAACCCCGCCTGCATTTAAAGCCCATCCGAGCCCCACAGAGGACGCGATCTCTTCTGTTTTAAAACCACCGGCATGGTAGGCCAGGCTTACAGGCAGAGTAAGATCGCCGCTTTTTATGGTGTACAATGGAACAGAAATATCAGGTATCCCTGTGAAATAACCCACAGGTACCCTGCCAAATTTCCCCAGTGCCGCAGCATCGGCTGAAGGCGGGATGGCTTTGGTTATTTCAACACCTTCCGGTGGGATTGTCGGGGTCTGAGCCCTCACGCCAAACGAAATAACAACAAAAATTAAGATAAGATTTAGTGTACGGAATAGTTTAATGTTCATATAAATTCAATTATGAATAATTTTTAGGCGTAAACATTACAGGCTACCCGTTTTCACAGGTGGCTAATAATTTAGTAGTTTGTTTTTAAGAAAATAGATGCGTTATTCCTTCAAGTAATAAAGTTTTGAGGCGATGTCATTATTGTGAAAAAAGGTTATCTTTAAAAAAGAACGTGAGATTGAACAATAGTAATTATTCATTTTCATAAAACAAAATACTATTTGAAAAATATTTTAATTAGAAATGTAATTGGAAGTATCCCTATTTCACCGTTTCCAAATAAACCTCCAGCACCAGCTTCTTTTCATCCTCGGCACCTAACCTTATCCCGATCACCTTATATGTTGCTGCTCGTACAGCGCCTATCCCGCTTGTCGCCTGTAATTGATCCAGCACTTTTGTTAAGGCAAAATAGCCTCCTTCAAAATTCAGTTTTTGAATGATAAACTGGTCGGCATGGTAAAGCGGGTCCTGTAAAGGTACTTCGCTTAGTTTTACATTTTCCTTTTCGGCGATGGAGGATATTGCGCTGATCGCATTACTGCGGAAAGCTACCGTATCGGTTTTATACCGGCTGATGATTTTGCTGAGGTTATTATTTTTTCGTTCGAGGTATGCGGGCTGGTAGCTAAGATCGGAAGCTTGCGCCAGCTGCGATTTTAACGCTTTGTTGACCTGCCATGCGGCAATGGTTTTGCTGAACGCAAGCCGGTAGCATAACAACAATAACACAATTGATCCGGCGATCAGCAGGTATTCTTTTTTTATCGGGAGTTGCTTTAACATGTCAATAGTCAATGATGATGATAAACTGCCCGGTATTCAATTCGCTGTTAAACGTATAGCTATCTAATTGCACATTTTTTACCCATGGCCGGGTTTTTATCCGGGCTATCCACTCATTGACCGGGATGATCTTTTCAGAGTTTCCTGTGATACGTATTTTGCGGTTATAAAAAACAATGGCTTTCTGGCTCCGGCTGTTTGTAAGGTCTATGGGGTCGATCGCTGCTTCGTGCCAGGTGATGTCAGGCGGCAGCAACGAGGCCACCTGGTCAATTAAAGCGCTTTTATTGATATTGCTTTCCCATCCCAGGGTTTTTAAAAGCGCTTCCTTTTGCTTTACCTGGCTATTGACTTGCTGAATATCGCTTGAGCTTTGTGCTGTTTGACTTACCTGTACCGTTAATTTTGCATTGGCTGAATTTAACCATGAAAACAAAAAGAAATTGATTAGCAGCAGCACAAAAAAGACAGACAAGACCATGAAACCCTGCACCTTCAGCTTTTTTTCCTGTAGTAAGTTATTAAATTCAGTCGTTAAAGCGGGCACTTCAGCCTGGATAACTTCTAATTTATTGGATAGTACCAGTTGAAAAGCGGCGGCATAGGGTATCAACAGCGTTTCATCAATGCCCTCCGACTCAACCTTTAAAGGAAATGGCGCGGTAACAGTAGGGTCGTAGTTGCACGACGTCCATTCCAACTTCTCGTCCCTTTTAATAGTAAAGCCATTAAATATCACTTCCGCATCGTATATATTTAATTGTGTGATGATATGCCGGATAGGGAAGGGGCCAAGGCTTAACATCAACGGAACGAAGCCTGTTGTTTTTAATTGATTGATCCATTTATCAGCTTCTATCTTTCGGATAACGGAAACAAAGGAGAACTCTCCTGATATGAAATTTTGCACATAAAAGTCTTGGATACCGGCATTTGGTAATATTTTGCTGAAATTATTTTGATTGACTTCTTCTATGCGCTCTATTTGTTTCTGCAATACGCCTTTCCCGGAAATGTTTAATGCGATTACAGTTTTGGCAGGAAAGTGTTTTGTTAATTCCTCTGCATTATTTAAACCGGTTACTTTTTTATCAAAGTTCAACTGATTATTCTGAATAGCAACGCTACATGCACTAATAACGGTATTGCCATCGGGCAATATAGTGAAGTTAACCCCTGTAGCTTCGTTAAACTTATAATATTGTTCAAGCATATCGGCTTAAAATTGATCAGCGTATAATGGTTGATTTAATAAACAGCACCGTCACTATTTTTGTATTGGTTTTGGTCCGGCTGCTGAAAATCCATTTTAGAATCGGGATCCTCGATAAAATAGGGATACCAGACGAAGTGAGGTCATTTTCATTTCGCTCCATCCCGCCCAACAATATAGTATCCTCGCTATGCACGCGCAGGCTTGATGCAAATTTACTGATCGATTGGGGTGGTGGTGAACCATCTGTTGGTATAGATGTAAAATCGGAAATGTTTACACTAATCCCTAAAGTAACCTGGTCATCACCCGAAACAACCGGTTTAATGTCAACTGACAAATTTGCATCTATGGGGGTGTAACTATTTGTGAAAACCGAAGTTGAGGTAGAAGCCGATGGATAAAGGCTTTGTACATTAGTTTTATAGTAGACTCTACTCCCGATGCTTAAAGTTGCCGTATGCCCGTTTAAGGCTGTCAATTTAGGAACAGATCGTACATCGACATTATTGTTGGCCTCCATTGCCTGTATGGTTGCATAAAAATTGGGAACAACGTGCCCGAGGTTGATCGATGTGATTTTACTTATGCTTGACAAAAAACTGTTGATGCCGCTTGCACTGACCGTGAAATTTACGCCGGGCAAGACAGTACCGCCAGTCTTTACACTATCCGATACCCCTGCTGAGATTCCTGTTGAGATCGTCCTGGTTTTGGTAATATCGATCATTGTAACTTCAATCAATATCACCGGTACTAATTCATCAAGTTGTTTGATAACGTCTTCTATTTCCCGGATTTGGGAACTCGATCCGGATAATAATAATGTATTTTGCTCCCTAAATTCTTTGATGTCGACACTCTTTTTCCAATCGTTTGGCAGCATAGCTACTATGGTATCGATTGATCGGTTTTGCAAATGAATGGCCTTAAAAGTCCGGAGGCCTTCGAGTGTCCTGTCGCCGATTAAATATATACCATTTTCAGATTGAAAAGTATAACTGGTCCCTTTGAAAAGCAGGTCAAGAAACTCTTTATATGGCACGTCAGTTACATGGATATCTATCGTTCCTTTAATATCTGAATAAACGGAATAATTATAGTTCAATTCCTGGGAGGCTTGTTTAACAAGGTTGATAATTGGTGCGTTTGTGGCATCGGCAGATATTACTTTTTCCCCGTTCACTACCCTGCTGTAAACGCCGGTTGAGCCGCCGTTTCCGGGCATTGTGCCTGCGGGTTTAAAGATCCGCCGTACAGAAGTTTTATTGTCGCCATTAACATATAGTTCTTCATTTTCTGCCAGTGGTTGAAACAGGTAAAAATTGTCACTGGTTTTTACCATTTTTATCTCATTGGCATAGGCCAGCTTATCCATTGCTGTTTCAAGGGGTGCAGCTGCAATAAAAGCACTTACCTTTTTGCCTTGCAATGAATTGGGTACGATCACATTTTTACCCGAAACCTCTGTAATCTTTTTTGCAACGTTGGTAAGGCTGTCGTCATTAAGCGCTAATGACAAAGTATTGTCGGACCGGTTATAAGTGACATTAATTGGCTTTGCGGCAGGTTTGGCAAACTGGGCAGGGTCCTGGTAGGAAGTGACGTAAATGATCGATCCGACCACTGAAATATCAAGACTATATTTTTGCGCCAGGAACACCAGAATATTGGATGCAGCAACGTCATTTAAGTTATCATTGATAGGAAAACTTAACTTTGGGTCAACACTGATGCTTAAATTATTGGAGCTTGATATGCCCAGTAAATATTGCTGGATAGACCCGTTTACCTGGAGCGTTACTTTTTGGTTCAATCCGGGCAAATATTCGGCAAGGCTATCCAGTTTCTTTTGGATAGCTTTGATGCGCGGCGTTTGCTGTGCAAAGATTTGAAACGGACAGGCGAACAGTAAAAAAATAAATAATAAACGTGTAAATTTTTTATCCATAAGGTTTAGTAGTTGAATAACAGCGGGTAAATTTCATCGATTGATGTCATCCCCTCGCTAAATATATTAAATGCGTTCTCGGCCAGCGTTTGTATCCCCCGTTCCTTTAAAAGTTCCTGAATATACATATTTCCGTTCTTTATTTCCAAAGCCAGTTCCTGGTCAATCGGTATTACTTCGTAAACGGCCTTTCGTCCTTTATAGCCCGTATAGTAACATTCCTCACAGCCTTGCGCTTTATAATGATGATGTACTGTGCTATACGGCTTAAATTGCTTCGGATACAGGTCGCTTGCAAAATCTTCCTGTTTTTTGCAATGCGGGCATAATAACCTGACAAGCCTTTGTGCGCAGGTGGTATTCAGGGTATTGGCGACTAAAAACGGGGGGACACCCATATCGATCAATCGCGAAACAGTGCCCCAGGCTGAATTGGTATGTATAGTAGATAAAACCAGGTGGCCCGTTAAGGCCGCCCTTATCGCCATATTGGCTGTTTCTGTGTCCCTTATTTCACCCACCATGATTACGTCCGGATCCTGGCGAAGAAATGTACGCAATGCGGCAGCAAAACCCAGGCCTATTGACTCTTTAAGCTGTACCTGGTTGATCCCTTCAAGAGTGTACTCAACAGGGTCTTCAATAGTAAGTACATTTCTTGTCTCTTTATTTAACAACTTAAGCGTTGCATACAGTGTAGTCGTTTTCCCGCTTCCGGTAGGGCCGCTGATCAGCAATATCCCATTTGGTTTTTTAACCCCCTGTAAATAATTGTTCAGGTCGAATTTCGAAAAACCAAGGCTGTTCAGGTCAATTTCAGTGGCATCGCTATTTAAAAGACGCAAAACAACTTTTTCTCCAAACAGGGTAGGCAGCACGGATACCCGTATGTCGAATTGCTGATCACCCTGCTTGAAGTTGATACGGCCATCTTGCGGTAAACGTTTTTCGGCAATATCAAGGTTAGCGTATATTTTTATTTTATTGATCAGCGCTGGGTAGTCATCACGCTTTAACAAATACCGTTCTACCATCATGCCGTCAATCCTTATCCTGACCCGGCATTTGTTTTCGTAGCTTTCTATATGGATATCGCTGCTTTTAAGGTTTTTGGCTTCCTGGATAAGGTTGGTAAGAAAATTGTCGGCATTGTTTATCTGATATTGTACTGATCCTTGTGCAGCGTTATCTTTTATATAATATTTGGAAAGCAGCCGGGCTACCTGGGTTGCAGGGATTGGTTCAAGCTTAACCGTAAGATTAAGTAATATTTCAAGTTCTGCTATTAATGCATTTTTATCTGCGGTGTCTTCACAATATAATAAGAATTGATTGTCAAGGCGGTTTTTAGGCAAAACCCTGTAATGCCAGGCCTGGTCTTTGGTAAGCCGGTGCAGGTGTTCCGTGACTAATACAATATCTTCAATTTCGTTCATTTTGCGATAAGGTTAAGTAACCAGGCATCATTTGTCAGGTCGAATGGTTTAATCCACCAATCGGTTGCTAAAAATACAGTAAAAACTATGGCTTGAAAACCCGCCAGCGGTATATGTTTATTTTTTTCTTTTGAAATTGCCTGCCAAAGCAACCAGATCACTAACGCAGCAAGCAGGCTGGCAACATAAAAGAACAAAAAGTTAAGCATCGACAAATAGCATGCTGTACACAATAAAAATAAGATATCCCCCCAGCCGAAAAACCCATCCATTAAATTCACCAGACGCCTTTTTTTTATTGAAAAATATATCGATACGATCAGAAACTGAAAAATCAAAAAAGTACAATTAATTAAAGCTGGTTGCCAGACCTCTGCAAATAGCTGATGATGCGATAAACGCAATGCAATAAACAATATCGCTAGCCAGGGAAACCAAAACCAAAAAACAGTCCTATCTTTTATATCCTGGAAAAAGATCATCAGTAAAACGGCCAGTATGAGGATCTTCAGCAGTAACACTTAATCGGGGGTTACTTCTTTTATATTTCCATCCTGTCCAATTTCCCACACATTAAAAGTGCCGTTTCCGTTAAAATCAACCACAGCAGTTGCCCTTGCAGTAAAACTTGTGTTTGTGGCGCTCACAATTTCAATCCGGTAATTTGCGCGGCCATCACTACCATCTGTTACTAATTTATCCTGTAGAAAACCTATCTCATTTAAATCTTTAGAATATTTTGAATGCTCATAAAAATAGCTTTGCTCTAATGTCTGCACATGTTTTAATTGCGTTTTTGCCTCTAACGTTTTAGCTTTGGTGATCAACGGCATCAGGTTAGGCAAGGCCAATAAAATCAATATGCCAATGATCACCAGTACCACCAGGATCTCGGTCAGCGTATAGGCCTTCAGGCGTTTTTGTAATAAGGCTGAATTAGTGTTCATATTCGAAAAATCTTCCTAAGCTAATTACTTAAAAGGATTTTTCCAAACAAGGAATAATAATAACTGTTTTAATAAAAATGATGCGGCGGCGACTGACCCTGGAACCCGGCCGGGCCATCATCAATTATAAAAGCCCGGGGACTGGCCTTTAGTCTAAGGTAATCATTGTCTTACCGGCAGTAAATAATAATTCATCAAGAATTTTCCATACTTGATGTAAAATATTCCCCCGGATTTTTCAACTGCACATACATTCGGCGCCCGCAGATAAGTTCCCGCTTGCAGTGGGAGCTGTAGCTTTTTGAATGCAATAAGAAACCACCATCAACTAAAAACATGACCTTAAAGCTGCCGAAAAGGATTCCAATCAAAAAGGTCCTTTCGGATCCCTTGCCAATACCGAAGCTAAATTCTCTGATAACTTATTTGCGTAATATTAAATAAAATGAAGCAACCCTTCGACCGTCGCGTTCGTAACTTCAACATCCGGGGTTTGAACTTGAACCTTGATTAATAATAAATTTTAAAAACAAATAACTATAGATCATACCCTGTTACTAAAACTAATTGTCACAACATTTACACCGCTACCCGCAAACCAAATTCACAATGCAAAAAAAACCTGTTACGAATTCAATCATTTATGAAATAGTAAAAATATTTAACCATAGGCAATCATCCTGTCACTCTCCGGTCAATCCATTTTTATTGTTCGATTTTTTTAGGGCGATAAAATACTTACCCAGCGCTCAAAAAGCAGTAATGCAATTTTTACCAGGCAGTGATGTACTTATTGGTAAAACATTCCTAATGAACACCGCCCATAACGGGATGTAAGCGCAATGTTCGACCTTATTGCCGGTGATAAATACCAGCGGGGGACATTTTGTATTTAACCCTTCGTACAGGTTAAGCCATCTCAGGTTTTACGAGCCCTGATAAATATAATGAAATTAACAACTGATACCGTTTAAATTACATCCGCGGGGTAAATCCATAGTTATAAAGTCAGCGATTCCTTATACTATTATTAAACAAAATTTAACAGTTCAATATTTCCAAAAATCACTAAATATGAACCTGCAAAAGAAAATTCTTCTTCTTTTTATTTTTTTACTAACAGGTAATGGATACCTGTTTGCCCAATGGCAACCTCTTCAATCGAATAGCAATAACCTCAACTCCATTCCCAGCCCCAATGCTGCAAGTTTGGGGTTATACACAGAACTGCCGGTTTCTTATTTTACCGGTGTCCCCAATATTTCAGTTCCTTTATACGAAATAAAAGGAAACAAGATAAGTTTGCCAATAAGCTTAAATTATAATGCATCCGGCTTGAGGCCCGAAGTACATCCCGGATGGGTTGGCAATGGCTTTAGCCTTTCGGCAGGCGGCGTAATTACCAGAAAGGTAAACGGACTGATTGACGAATATAACAGGGTAGGTTCAACAGGGGAACAAGGGTATTATTTTACGCATGGTAATATAAATAATGCTAACTGGGTTTCGGCCGCAACTGCAAATACGTTTATACTCTATCAGCCTATAGATGATCCAAATAAGGCAGTAAACGATGCTGACGAACAACCTGATGAGTTTGACTTTAACTTTTTAGGCTATTCAGGCAAATTCTTTTTAGACCAAACAGGCGCCTGGCAAGTACAAAGCGATAAAAATTTGAAAGTTGTTTTTAATAGCTCGGATCTGATTGAACCATTTGTTTACTATCAGCCGATAATCGGAGGGAGCCCACTGGTTTCAAAAACCTTTGGAAAATTTACAATTTATGATGAAGCAGGGAACCAATATATCTTTGGTTGTACAAATACAGCTCAACCCACCGCTACCAACTACAATACCGCTATTGAATACAGCGATGCAATGGTCCCTAATAGTAGTAATGGCAATGCAATTACAAGTTCAATAACGGCAACTTCCTGGTATTTATCAGAAATTATATCGGCGGATCAAACAGAAACAATTAACCTGAGTTATGAACGCGGGCCATTAGAAACTTATATCGGGATGAGTTATAGTTCCAATTTTTCAAATTCATCGTTTCCATCCGATGGCTTATTTGGCGGGAGCGTACCATGCAGCCAGGGTGGCGTAGGGGGCTCAGTATTATCAGGCACCATTATTTTTCCTGTGTACCTAACAAAAATCACCATGCCGAGCCAGGACCTGGAGATTGATTTTTCTAAATCGGCAAGCAAAGAGTTAACCTATTCCTCAGGGAATACATTATATCCTATCGGTGGTTCTGTTGTGAATCCCTATATAAGGGTTGATGAAGATGCCGGGGTAAATCTCGGCCCACCGGTACCCGCTGATTTTCCTGCATCGTATTTATACGATTTCAATCAACTTTGCAGTACTAACGCCAATTTAATACCCTATTTTTCATCTCCAAGCAAACTGCCGGCCGACACGGCAGAAATAGGATACGCAAGTAACGCAATTTGGCTTAAATTGGATACTTTAACCATAAAAAACAGTTCGATAAGTAAGCTTGAGAGAGCGGTTGTTTTCAATTACAATAACATCCCGACCAAACGCCTGCAATTAAATAATTTAAGCATTGCAGACGAAAATGGTACAAACGTGCAAACCTATTCATTTACTTACAATCAAACACCTTTACCACCATATCTCACTACAAACACCGATCATTGGGGGTTTAACAATAATAACACCACTATAATTGCCGTAGGCGCAAATAACAACCTGGCACAAATACGCGCGCCCGATCCTACAGGCGTTCAAACACAGGCTGAAATATTGACGGGTATTACTTACCCAACCGGCGGCACCACTAATTTTATATACGAACCAAATACCTATAGTTCAGCAATTAACCGAAGCAGCGGGGTATCCCCAACGGTACAAACGGGAATTGCAGGCGGGTTGCGCATCAAACAAATAATCAGCAATGATAATAACGGAAATAGTTTAACAAAAAAATATTTTTATGTAAACGGCTTTACACCTACTGCAACACTTTCATCGCTGCCGTCAAGCGGAGTGTTGAACAGTATACCGATTTACAATTTCACTATCACCGGAACAGATTTAGGCGGTACCAATACGTTTGGTTTTACATCCATTTCATCCAACCCTATAATCCCTTTAACCACAACGGGTACCGGGACACATATTGGCTACTCAAACGTGGTGGAACAACTGGCTGACGGCAGTTATACGATCTACAACTTTACCAATCACGATAATGGCTATCAGGATCTTGCCCCATTGAGCAATTTCAACCCCAATGCTATAGATTATTTTCAAAGTACCTCTCTTGATTTCGAAAGGGGCAGGTTACTTCAAAAAACCGATTATAACAAAAATGGCAATATTGTTTCCCAGGCTACCACAACGTATTCAAGTAATGTTACTTATTATACAACCCCGGCCCCAACTTTATCCGCACATGCTGTTTTATCTTCGCTTCTTGGAATTTGTAACAATAATAGTGTCGGCGCAGTATCCAGAACTGCCTATTTAATAAACTATTTCCCTTTTGTACCTGTAACGCAAACCAATAACACTTACGGTCTTACCGGTTCAGGTAATAACATTTCCGCCACTACAAATACAACTTACGACCAGTATAAAAATATCATAGAGCAGGACATTACCAATAGTGACGGGACGGTGCAAAAAGTAAGGTACCATTATTCTTATAATTTTGCGACCAGCAGTACCACTAACCCTTACACGATGATGGATACCCTGAATATGAACAACAAGGTAATTGAAAAAATAAATAGTGTTGTTATAAATGGGGTTGAAAGTGTAACAGGCGGTGAAGTACACACTTATCAGTTGTATGGCGCCGGTCAATTTTATAATGATGCGGTTTACAATTTTGAAGCTGTTTCGCCGGTACTTTATACAGGTATGACGGCCACAGCATATTCAGGCATTACTACAAACGGGCAGTTGGCTATGGACAGCCACTATGTTTTACGGGAGTCGTTTTTTTATGATAACGCGGGTAACCTGAATTCAACATTGGATGACGCCGGCCATTCAACAGCTTACTTATGGGATATTAACAAAGGGAAATTGGTGGCCAAAGTGCTAAATGCTACCAGCAGTAATATTGCTTATACCTCTTTTGAATATAACCAGTCGGCTGAGCTCACTAACGGCGGGGGTAATTGGTCGGGGATAAATAATAATTTGAGCAGTATCGTTACAAACGGGACAGGATTAACGGGCCACAACTATTATACCTTAACCGGTAATACATTAACCAGCCCTGCACTTAACCCAAGCCAAACTTATATTGTAAGTTACTGGAGCAATAATAGCTCCCCCTATACTGTTTCAGGTACGCAGTCGACCACTCAGGGCCTGACGCTGCCATCCGGCTGGACATACTTTCAGCATGTGGTCACCAATGCTTCATCAGTAAGTGTTACAGGCACGGGCAGTATTGACGAGCTGCGGCTGTACCCGCAAGGTGCGCAAATGACCACTTATACATGGGAGCCTTTAGTGGGTATAAAAGCTATAGCTGATCCAAAATCGCAGATATCATATTATACATACGACCCCTTTCAAAGGCTAAGTACTATAGCCGACCAAACCGGGAGCATCATTAAAGCCTACGGTTATAACTATGCAGTTACCAGCAATCAGCCGGTTATTACAGGCCTTTCCGCTTCGGGTACTACAATTACAGTTAATTTTAATCCCGTAAGCGATTGTACAGGCACCCAGGTTAACTGGACAGATATCACTACCCACCAAACAGGGCAGATCAACAACGGTTGTACTTCACCCCTGGAGGTCACTGTTCCCAATACAGGCCACACTTACACCATTACGGTCAAATGTACGTCAACTTTCAGCACCGGCGGGGTAACTTCTGCACCAATGAATATTTCTAACTAAACCTAAAACAATTCATCATAAATTATTATGAACCGATACAGATCATTCATAACCTGTGCTTTTTGTATTTGCATGCTGGTATTTACCTGCCGTACAGCATGGGCACAAACATGCTTTACCTCTTATAGCTTATCGTCAAGCGGGTCTCCCTGCAGCACTACAGCAACCATAATAATGTCGGGCTCACAGAACGGTATCAGCTACCAGCTATCGGGCAGTGGGGGCAATATAGGCAGCCCGGTTACCGGCACCGGGTCAGCTATCACATGGTCAAATATAACCATACCAAACGGGAATTCGGAGATACTGGTAACGGCGTCCGAAACGGGATCCAGTTGTTCGCCAACTATCGTTGCCAATAACGAAGTCATTTTAACGCCCGCAGCAAATGGCACAATATCGGCGCCTAACGGTACCCTTATATGCGGCGGCATACCCGTTACGCTAACAATTATTCCTACTGTTGCAGATCCTTACAGCTATCAATGGTATAACAACGGTTCGGCGATTACAAATGCAATTACTCCAACTTTAACCGCCACAACCCCGGGCACCTATACAGCAACCATAAGTAACAGCTGCGGCAGTACTACCCTAAGCGGTGTTACAGTAACTGCAATAGGCACTTTGAGCGCTATTTCGGGTAACAATAGCATTGCCGCGAACACTACGACTTCAACATATACGGCATCTGCTGCCAATGCCTCAAACTATACCTGGACAATCAGCCCCGCCAGTGCCGGCACTATAAGCGGTACTGGTACTACCGGCACTGTAACCTGGAATACAACATTCGGCGGCATCGCCACTATCAGTGTTGCTGTCATCGGCTGCTCCGGTGCAGGCTCTTCAAATAATTTCGCGGTAGCGTACAATGCCATTAATTACGATTATAATTATATCCAGGAAACAGATTTGCGCGTTGCTAATATTACTTCGACAACGGCGATGACCGGTTTACCAATAGGCCAGGCAGATGTTACTTATACTTATTTTGACGGGCTGGGCAGGCCGGTCCAAAAAGTTTCGCAAGGCGCTTCGCCTGCATCAAATGATATTATTGAACCCATTGCTTATGACCAGCTTGGGCGCGAAGCTTTTAAATACATGCCTTACACAACAGCAAGCGGTACGGCAGGCACTTACCGGAATAATGCCCTTACGAGCAGCACGGGCTATACCGGCAGCGGCCAATACCAGTTTTACCAGGCAACAAACCCCAACTATGTTAACACTACCGCCCCGTCCTCGCAAACCAGTTTTGAAGCATCGCCCTTAAGCCGTGTAACAGAACAGGGCTTTAACGGCCTTACATGGCAGGTTGGGGGCGGGCACACGGTAAGGCCAAATTACCTGTTCAATAACAATACCACCTGGACTTCCAACGCGGCAACCAGCATGCAAGTTGCCCTTTATACGGCTACAATTAACAGCGATGGCTCCCGAACGTTATCGCGTGCAAGCAGTAATGCCGCTACCTATAATACCAATCAATTAAGTGTAACCGTAACTGAAGATGAGAACGGGACGCCGGCATTGGGAAGGGCAGGTACTACCGAAGAATATAAAGATATATTGGGGCATGTGGTTTTAAAAAGGGTGTACAATAATAATTCGGGTACCATGCAAGTGTTGTCTACCTATTATGTTTATGATGCATACAACCTGCTGGCATTTGTTTTGCCGCCCTTGTCAAACGCCGATATAAGCGGCACTGCGATAAGCCAAACTACCCTGAATAATTATTGCTACCAATACCAGTATGACCAGCGCAAGCGGTTGATTGCCAAAAAACTGCCCGGTAAAGGATGGGAATATACCGTGTACAATGCGGCAGACCAGGTGGTAGCTACGCAGGACAGCGTTCAGCGGATAAGCAACCAATGGACATTTACCAAATACGATCCTTTAAGCAGGGAAGCCTACACCGGGATATGGAACAACAGCAATACCGCTATCAGCCGGGCATCGTTACAGGACACTATCAACAAACGGAGCGGCCCATTGTTTGAAACCAGGGCTACGGGGCAGGGCTATACCAATATTTGCTGGCCTACAACCTTCCTGTTTTCCCTAAAAGTAAGCTACTATGATGATTATACCGCCCCGGGAAACCCGTACACGCCCTGGGTTAGCGGCACGCTCACCACGCCAACCGGTCTGCCTACCATTACCTTAACCAAGGTACTTAATGCGGATGGGACCCGGCCTACCCTATGGTCGGTAAATTATTACGATAGCCTGGGCCGCCTGGTGCAAACAACCAAACAGCATTATCTGGGCGGGGCGGTCAATTACAGTACCAGTAACTTTAATGTGATTACCAACACTTACAATTTTGCCAATGAGGTAACAGCGTCTACCACGTTCCATCTTACTGCTGCCAATACCTCGGCAGTTACGCTGACCGACGGCAAAAACTATTTTTACGATAACGAGGGCCGGAAAACACAGACATGGGAAGCCATAACTGTAGGTACCAACCCCTCGCCCAACGGCATACTGCTAAGCCAGACAAATTATAACGAGATTGGGCAGGTATTAGCCAAACACCTGTACAGTACTAACAGCGGGACCAGCTTTTTGCAGAACACCGGGTTTACCTATAACGAACGTGGCTGGCTTTCACAACTTAATAACCCGGCTGTAGCCCCAACAACTACACAGCTATTTGCCGAACAGCTTAATTATAACACCACCCAATATGGCGCTACCCCGCAATATAACGGGAACATAGCCGAGCAGGCTTATAATGCCGGCATTAGCGGCAGCCAGCACGTCACCTACAGTTACGATAACCTGAACAGGCTACTGGCAGGCACCGGCAGCGATGGTTTCAGCGAAACGGGGATCAGTTACGACCAGATGGGCAACCTGTTGTCCTTAACAAGGGCCGGTACAGGCAACGGTACGCTCACCTATACTTATACCAATGGAAACCAGTTGTCGTCTATCGGCGGCTTTAAGGCAGGCAGCTACGTTTACGATGGCAACGGCAATGTAACCACCGATGGCCCCAGGGCGGCAACCATCGGTTACAATATGCTCAACCTGCCGCAAACGGTTACGGCTACCACACCGGCTGTCAACATTGCTTATACGTATGATGCCGATGGCAACAAACTGCGTAAAGTAAGCGGAACAACAACAGTAACCACAACCGACTACATAGACGGCATACAGTATACCAACGGGGCTATAGCATTTCTGCAGACGGAGGAGGGCCGGGCCATTAATACCGGCGGTACAAGCTATAATTATGAATTTACATTAACCGACCACTTAGGCAACAACCGGGTAACCTTTGATATAGTAAACGGAAAGGTTGGCGAGGATGATTATTACCCATTTGGCTTAAACGTACACCGCGAATTAAATGCCGGAAATAACTACCTTTACAATAAAAAAGAATTACAAAATGAAACACAAGAATACGATTATGGCGCACGTTTTTATGACCCGGTAATCGCAAGGTGGACTGTGGTTGATGCCAAAGCTGAAATTAATAGGCGTTGGTCGCCCTATAATTATGCGCTAAATAACCCTATCAGGTTCATTGACCCTGATGGGAATGCACCGGAATGGATTTTAGGTGCAGATGGAAAGACTGCCGCGAAATATACAGTTAATGCAGACGGCACTCTTACTTGGACAAATGCAACATCTGGGACACAAACGATTGGAAATGCTTTAGCAGCAAGTGGTGCCATAGATGATTTAAACGCTTATAGAGATGCTAAACAAGAGGTAGTTTTAAATTACTCTTCTGAAAATAATGACACAGAAATCGGCCATACTGATAATTCTTATATTCACGGTACAGATGATGTTGTAAAATCAACAGTTACTATTTATGGTGGTGCCATTGATGAGTATCAACAAAAAGTTGATGGTGGCGCAACCCTTTCTACAGATAAGGGGCATCTTCAAACGGCTGCTTTGCAATTAGGAGATAAAGTTGCCGTTATTGCAGCAGCAGCAGGGCACGAACGAATACACGCAACTGATCAACAAAACCAAACAGAAGCAAATTCAAACAAAAAACAAGGCACTAACTTTGATTTAGAAAAAGCGCCTGTAGCCCATGAAATACAAATCCTACAAAATGCTATTATAAAAGATGTTTTAAAGAATATCCCTATTTTCTAAAGTATGAAAATTTATTATATAACTTTAATTGTATTTGTTGTTGTTTCTTATAGCGAACGGCTAAACGCTCAACAATCTCAAGCGAATCAAAGACATATTCAAATGATTAAGTTCTTGCTTAGCAGAAAAGAGTTAACAGACCCTACAGATACAATTTTATCGAATTTAGACGTAATGTTTGATAGAAAAATCCTAACTGTAAAAAGCCACTCCACATTAGCTGTTATCTATATTTTTGGCTCTAATTCACCACATGGAAAATATTTTGTTGCATTGGAAGATTATATAGGACTTTCGATGTTACAAACGAAAGACTTAGCGGCGGATTTACACTATATCGTAGATTTCTTTAAGCGTAACAATGTTTCTAATATAAAAGTATTCACATGTTTGAATACCATAGCTGACATGTATAAATTTAACAGTAAACAGGTTTTTATATCTCCTATAGAAGAAAAACATTAGTTTCTGCACAATCCCTAATCCGCTGCACGTAGTTTGCGCGGGACGCTGTCGGAAGACTAAGTCTTCGGATAAGCTATGGCTGTATAACTACAGTAACGAAAAGCAAGATGGAAAGACAGGGCCTGGCCGAGCGCCGGGCTTTGTTGTTTAACGTCCGTAAGCCTTACGAGTTTTTGCATCCCTGATCAAGCCATCAATAGCATATAGGATTACTCCCTTATCAGGCTCGGAAAGTAGGTTTAGTTCATTCAGGCGAATAAGCATGTCAGGGTCTTTCAATACGTTAAGATTGTCGGTTTCCCCAAGCAGGTGCCCTACGGTGGTATCAAGCAATTTGGCGATATTACGGGCTACCTCGATAGATGGCTTCGTTTCATCCCGTTCATACTTACCAATAACTGTATAAGACGTTTTCATGAGCTTAGCCAGGGCCTGTTGGGAAAGCTTTTTAGCTTCCCTGCATTCCCTTAATCATTTACCAAAAGTGCTCATATTGTTTCTTACCGAAGTGTAATTGCCTGTATTTACAAATATACATAGCTTAAACAGTACAATAAAATTCTATTAATGCACCTAAAATACTTTAATTAATAGCAAATTATACTATAAATAGTATAAAAAACTATAAATAGTTTTTTAATTGTAATATATAAGAAACTGTTTAAAAATGTAATGTTAGGAAGTTTATAAAAAGCATCGCAAAAAAACTGCTGAAAACTATTGGTTTGAAATTGCAAGACAAATCAATGAAAACAGAGAGATTAAGCGATGCCCAGTGGCAAATAATAGAAAAATATTTAACAGCACCAAACCGAAAAAGAAAACACTCGCTCCGTGAAATATTTGATGCGATATTTTATCTGCTAAGAACGGGGTGTCAATGGCGAATGTTGCCGGATAGTTATCCTAAGTGGGAGTTGGTTTACTATTATTTTGCGAACTGGCGTGATACGGAATTATTTGATCAAATCAATACTATGCTGAGAGAGAAGGTCAGAAGACTAGCGGGAAAGAACGCACAATGTTCAGTAGTAATTATTGACAGTCAATCTGTTAAGACCACTCGTAAAGGCGGGTTCAGAGGTGTAGATGGCAATAAAAAGATCAATGGCCGTAAACGGCATCTGGTGGTAGATACGATGGGTAATATAGTAAGTAATATTGTTCATCCGGCTAAAATCCACGATAGCAAGGGTGCTGATCTAACCTTAAAAAATCTCAAAGAAAGCATATATGGTGTCAAAATTGTTTATGCAGATTGTGGATATCAAGGACAATTAATAGAAACGGTAAAACGAAAGCACAACTATGAATTGAAAATATCCCCCCAAATTAAAGATATGACCCAAGGGAAAGTAAGCCCTAAAAGATGGATCATCGAAAGGACAATCTCATGGTTTGAAAACTTTAGGCGATTAAGCAAGGATTTTGAGTTCCTGATGGAATCTTCACAAGCCATGATTTATTTGGCCTCCATAAAATTATTACTGAACAAAATTTAAACAGTTTCTTAAAGAAGGCGGAGAAAGGCAATAGAAAAAGCCTTGAAAAAGGCAAACTGAAAGAAGCAAGGGCATGCCATCGAAATGAAAAAGTATGGTGTATCAGTACTCAAATAGCCAAGTTTACTAAACTTTCTATTGAAGAAATTGAAAAGTTATAATTAATATAAAATATTACTCCAATGCTTAAAAGTCTCTGTAGCGATACAGAGACTTTTATTTTTAATTGAGAGAAAATGGTGTTTCAATCTTTAATCATTTTTTTTTGTTCAAACTTTTTCACTTTGACTTTTACTTTATCTTTAATCTCTTTCTGGATTACGTTAAGAATAATATCAGGATCAATTCGAAACGCGTATGCCATAATATTGATATGAAATATTGTGAATTTTTCTGGATTCTGTAATTTACTATGATACGCCTCATAGTTGATTCCTAATAATTTGCTGACTTTTGTAGGACTTCTTTTTACGAGTTGATACATTTTATTTATCTTCCCGGATAAAAAGAGTGATTGAATATCTTCAAAATTTGGATCTAAATTGTTTGCGTATTCATCCTTCAAAATATCCCAATTCGCCATATTGATATGCTTAAACTTATCTAATATGAATAATTGTTTATTTTATCTGTTCAGATAAGAACTAATCGTAAACTTTAATTTGTTATTAATAATTTTTTATTTACATTTGATATGTAAACTAAAGAAAAGCACATGATATAGATATCAAATGATAAATTTGCAGCACCAAAAATATTAAGGTGCTCACAAAGAGCCTCGAATCCGCGCAAGCTTAGGAACTTAAAGGAAACAAGAGGAGTAAGTGAGCGTCCGGAAACCTATTAACCTAGGGATCCGGGCCTACTTGCGGTTGTTTCCTGGTTCTACTTCGGTAGTAGCTGTCATTGACAGCGCCGTCCTAAGCGGTCCATTGCGCGGATAATCAAAAAGTAGTGCCCGGCTCCTTCGGGAGTATGCTTCTACTAATTGGTTTGAGGTTTTGATATTTTCAAAACACAAACAATGGAAGCACAAATCATAGATACTTTTTTTATAAAAATGACTTCTTTGCCGGTATGGGAAGTCATTTATCTTGTTGTACTAACCCCTCTTTTTTCCTTCAAAACACTACTTAAGAACATTATCAAATCCCCCGAATGACCATTAAACAACCGGCAGCCCCAAATCGGTTAATAGTTAAATCATTTCCGGGGCTGCCGCTTATTTTTGCCATAACAGGGACAAACCAAACCAGGCCTAAACTGCTAACCAATATATATGAAACCAAAGACCACCAAAAAGCACCGCCGTAATAAAAAAGCACCGCATGAAATACTGCACGCGTTTTTTAATACACACAGCCCCGGTTCGGTCGAAAGTTTATTATGGGAAACGTTCCGCGGCTATGCCGTCAACGGCCCCAAACAGCAGGACGGTTCAAGCGTAAAGGAAACAGAAATTGCCGCACTCTTTGATGACCTTAATGACCTGGTTGCTGCCGTGTATACTTTAAACGAAGGCGGCAGGATAACAAACCCTCCCGTTATGGCGCAGTTTTAATTTTTTCATGTTTTAATCTATTAAAATGAAGCTAAAAATATGCTTCCTGCTACTGCTATGCCCAATTTTTCGGGGCTTCGGACAGGATACCAATATAAGTTATTCCAAAACTCCAGTAAAAATAGGCGACAAGGTACCCGATATGGAGATCGGGCCGGTTATTAATTACCCATCAAAGTCTTTACGGATTTCCGATTTTAAAGGCAAGCTGCTGATCCTTGACTTCTGGGCCACCTGGTGCAGTTCCTGCCTCAGCCATTTCCCCCTTGCCGACAGCCTCCAGAAAGAATACAAAAATGATCTTCAAATTTTGTTAGTAGACGCTTTAGATACAAAGGACACAAGGGACAAGGCGCTCAACACCATTCAAAGATTTGATCAGACCGGAGGTATAAAATTCAGCATACCTTCGGTTGTTACCGACACCGTGCTCGACCGTATGTTCCCCCATTTCACCATTCCCCATTACGTATGGATTGACCAGGAAGGCATAGTCAGGGCCTTCACTGCTGCCGAAGAATTGACGCGGGAAAACATCAACCGATTTTTGAAACGTAACAAGGCGCCCTTATATGGGAAGGACGATTTTGACCCCAGGCGGCCGCTGTATACTGTTAAAAACCTCCCGATGGACCATTTACAACAGTTCAGCATCCTTTTAAAAGGGAAAATAGACGGCATCGGCAACGGTGGTATGCGCATTATAAACGATACCACCCGCGGTATTATCCTTCATGACCGCAGCCTGTTGAGCATGTACCAAAGCATCGTCTACGCCAAAATACCCGGCATCGGCGATAACAGGCTGATAATAGAAGTTAAAGACCCCTCTAAACTCTCTTATACCTTTTCCAGGCAAAAAAAACAGGATTGGGAAAGGGAAAACTTCTACAGTTACGAACTTATAATCCCCGCCAACCGGATGAGCCATTTATACGATGATGTGCTCGATGACCTGAACAGGTATACGCCCTATAATGCCCAGATAGAAAAACGGAAAGTTTCCTGCTGGATCTTAAAAAAAACAGGCCGGAACGATTTGATCCGTTCCAAAGGCGGCGCCTATACCGATGCCCTGGGCGACGATTTAAAGCCCAGGATGATCAATTCCACCCTTTTTAACCTATGCATTTATATTAATAAGATCAGCAGCAACGCGGTAGTCCTTGATCAAACCGGGTACACCGGCAATGTTGACCTCCTATTTCAAGGCCCGGTGAAGGATGTCATTACATTGAAAAAGGAACTGGACGCCTACGGACTCAAGCTTTATGCAGCTTATAGAAATGTAGATATGCTCGTCATTAAAGACAAATGATCACAAAATCTTAAACCATACAAACCAAATTCTCCATTTTATGAAACTAAAAGTACCAATATGCCTTTTTTTAGCCCTGTTGTCACTGCGCCTTTTTGGACAGCAAAAGATCAGCGGCCGGGTTGTTGGCGCCTTATCAGGTGAAACCATTCCTGGCGCAACCATTAAATTATTGAAAGCCAAAACCCAAACCACTACAAACGATTTCGGCCAATTTGAAATCCCTGCCGCCGGGCTACCAGACAGCCTTTCGGTTAGTGCCGTGGGTTTTGAAACAATGCGACTGTACCTCACTAACCTTACAGCGCTGACAAAACTCCAGGTAACACTTAAACCGGGTGTGACTTCTTTACAGGAAGTTTTGGTTTCTACCGGTTATCAAACGCTGCCAAAAGAACGCGCTACCGGTTCTTTTACCCAATTGAACAATAACCTTTTAAATCAACAGGTCAGCACCGATATCCTTTCCCGGCTGGAATCAATAGCAAGCGGCCTGTTCTTTGATCGCACGACGAGCGCGACACCGCAAATTGAGATACGCGGTTTAAGCACCATCAACGGCCCTACTGCGCCATTGATCGTCGTAGATAATTTCCCGTACGAGGGAGATATTACGAACATTAATCCCAACGACGTGGAAAGTGTCACTATTTTAAAAGACGCCGCAGCTGCTTCTATTTGGGGCACCAGGGCCGGCAATGGGGTAATTGTAATTACGACAAAGAAAGCAAAGTATAACCAGCCGCTGGCGATCGATTTTAATGCCAATCTTACCATCGGCGAAAAACCCAACCTGGATTATATCCATCAAATGTCCTCAAACGATTATATCAATGTGGAACAAGTGCTGTTTAATAATGGATTTTACGACAGCAGGATAGCTGATCCAGCCCATCCTAATTTAACGCCGGTAGTAGAATTGCTTAATGCAGAACGCAATGGTACCATAAGCGCAGGAAGTGCAAATGCCCAAATCAACGCGCTCCGGAACATAGATGTAAGAAATGACTTTAACAAATACTTTTACCAGCAAAGCAAAAACCAGCAATATGCCATCAGCCTGAAAGGCGGGTCTGATAATCAGTCCTGGTTGTTTTCAAGCGGCTACGATGATGACATAGATAACCTGGACGGGGGATATGACAGGATAAACCTGCATTTCCAGGACAACTTTAAACCCCTTAAAAATTTCCAGGTCAGCACATCTGTCTATTACACGCAAAGCACGACTACAGCCGGGAAACCAGGTTACGGCAGTATTACTTCTTATAATGGCGGCTTATATCCCTATGCACAATTTGCAGATGGAAACGGGAATGCATTGCCTGTGGCGAAAGATTATAGCTTGTCGTATCTGGCAACCCTACCTCCCGGGTTGCTGGACTGGAAATATTACCCATTGACTGACTATCAAAACATCAGTAACACAACAACTTTGCAGGACATGACCGCCAACCTGGGGGCAACTTATACCATATTCAGTTTCCTGAATTTCTCAGGCCAATATCAATACGAGCGTCAGACCAGCAATAATAATGACAATGAAGGTGTGGGCAGTTATGGCACCAGGAACTTAATAAACGAATTCACGCAAATAGACGGTTCAGGGAATGTAACAAACATTGTTCCCGCTGGCGGTATACTGAATTTGAGCGAACAGCTTATTGAAACGCAAAATTTGCGGGGACAATTTAATTTCGACAAAAGCTGGGGGAAAAACGGGGTAACCGCGATAGCAGGCGGCGAATTAAGGCAGGTCAATACCACGGGCAATACCAATAGTTTCTACGGCTATGACCCGAACACATTGACCTTCGGGAATGTCGATCTGACAAACCCGTACCCGCAATTTGTGACCGGGGATTCAGAATTCATTCCGGACACCAAAAGCCTTACAAGTACCAGCAACCATTTCGTTTCACTGTTTGCAAACGCCGCCTATACGCTCGACGGCAAATACACATTTTCGGCCAGCGCCCGGAGGGACGCCTCCAATCTTTTTGGCGTAAACACAAACAATAAATGGAACCCTTTAGGATCAACAGGGGTTGCATGGGATGTGTCAAAAGAAAATTTTTACAAAGTAAGTTTCTTACCTTATTTAAGGCTGCGTGCAACTTATGGCTTGAGCGGTAACGCTGACCTTTCGCAAACTGCGGTGTCCACTATCAGCTATTTAAATAACTCACCGTACACACAAACACCGCAGGCTATCTTTAATACATACGCCAACCCGGATTTGAAATGGGAAACCGTAGCCATGTTAAACCTCGCCGCAGATTTCAGCGCTTTTAACCGCAGATTATCAGGATCGGTGGAATATTACCATAAAAAAGCCAGCGACCTTTTTGGACAGACACCCGTTGATTACACTACGGGAATAGATTTTTACGTGGTAAAAAACGTGGCAGCTATGTCAGGCAATGGCGTGGACATTATACTTAACAGTCTGAACACAACCGGAAAATTGAAATGGAGGACAACGCTCAATTTTAGTTATTACAACGATAAAGTAACTGCCTATTATTTAGGGGATTTGCCCGGCAATAATTATGTAAGCCAAACCGCCTTTGTTTCAGGTGTTGTCGGAAAACCTGTTTATTCGATCTTTTCTTTTAAATCGGCCGGCCTTGACCCCACCAATGGAAACCCGAGGGGTTATATCAACGGACAGATCAGTGAAGATTACAGCGCCCTTTATAATAACAGCCTTTTGTCAGATTTAAAATACAGCGGTTCCGCTATACCCACCAAATTCGGTTCATTATTAAACACGTTCACCTATAGCAATTTTACCCTTGACGTGAACGTAACCTATAAGCTTGGTTACTATTTCAGGAAAGCCTCCATAGATTACGGCAACCTGTTCAATAATGGGATCGGCAATTCGGATTTTGCGTTACGCTGGCAGAAACCCGGCGATGAACTACACACCTATGTTCCTTCCATGGTTTACCCGGATGATGTAAACCGTGATGCGTTTTACCTTGGTTCTGAGCCGCTCGTGGAGAAAGGCGACCATATCCGATTGCAGTACATCACAGCCAGCTATGATTTTCTTAAACTAAAGCACCCTAAGCTACCATTTAAAACACTCAGGATTTACACTAACCTCAGTAATTTAGGCTTGATCTGGGCAGCCAATAAAGACCATATCGATCCCGATTATTACTATAGCGGAAATACCTTAAAACCACCGCTGACCATAGCTTTTGGCATCAAGACAACATTTTAATTCCCAAAAAATATTTACGATCATGAAAAAGTACTCTTATCTTATCTATACGTTTTTTATCCTTGTCCTTCCAGGGTGCAAAAAATTCCTGGACGCAAAGCCGAATGCAACATTAGATGTCCCGGCAACTTTGACGGACTTTCAGGCGTTACTGGACAGGTACCCGGTAATCAACACCAGCGATCCCGGCGCGGGCGAAGCTTCGGCCGATAATTATTACCTGTTTACAGCCGATTACCTGGCGCTGTCTACCGACCAATACCGGAACATGTATACCTGGCAGCCTGCTATTTTTCCATTGCAGACTAACGATTGGTTTTATTGCTACAGGCCTGTATTTACCTCAAATACGATCCTCGAAGGATTAAAAAATATACCCCTAACACCCCAAAACAACCAAGCTTACAATAACGTAAAGGGCCAGGCACTTTTTGCCAGGGGCAAAGCATTTTTAATCGCGGCTGGATTATGGGCATCGGCGTATGACCCGGCGAATGCGCCAAAGCAACTCGGCATACCGATCAGGTTAACCGCAGACTTTAACCAGCAATCCGTAAGAAGCAGCTTGCAGGAAAACTATAACCAGGTGATTGCTGACCTGTCGGCAGCAGCAGCATTATTGCCCGTTACCCCGTTAAGCGCTTTACGGCCATCAAAACCTGCCGCATACGGCATGCTGGCCCGTGCATACCTTAACATGCAGGCATACGATAAAGCCGGTCTTTACGCTGATTCCTGCCTTCAGTTGCGCAATATCTTAACTGATTTTAATAACCTAAACCCAACAGCAAATTACCCGATTGCAAAATTCAGCACCGAGGTAATTGAGGACAGCCAATTGATCACTGAAGCCCCGATCAATAATACAAGGGCAAGAATTGATACTTCGCTTTATGGTTCTTATGCACCCAATGACTTAAGAAAGTCTATTTTTTTTCGGGCTAGCACGAACAGCTCCCATGTTTTTAAAGGAAGTTATGAAGGAGCGGTCACTTTATTCGCAGGAATAGCAACGGACGAAATGTATTTGATCCGGGCTGAATGTTTTGCCCGGGCCGGAAATACAACAGCGGCAATGGCCGATTTAAATACACTATTGTTAAAAAGATTTTTGGCGGGTTCCTTCATTCCCTACAGCGCATCCGGCAGTAACGACGCTTTAACACAGATATTGGCCGAAAGAAGAAAAGAGCTGTTAATGCGCGGGCTGCGCTGGCTTGATTTGAAGAGATTAAATAGGGAGGGGGCCAATATTACGGTAACACGAAATGTCAATGGACAAAGCTTTATGTTGACCCCCAACGACCTGCGTTACGCGCTGCCTATTCCGGACGATATTATTCAATTAACGGGAATGCAGCAAAACCCAAGATAAAAAACAAAGGCAACGCAGTTGCATTGCCTTTGTTTTATCAAACCTGTTAGTCCCTGGTTTGGTCTGCTGCCCCTAAAATTTCAGCATCAGTATGGTTATTCAACCAGGTCTGCAGGTCGCCGGTGACATTGATGGTACACACCAAAACGTCGTTGTCGTCGCAAGACGGGCCGCTACCGGAAACAACAGAATAGTCAGAGGCTGTTTTTTCCTGTGACACTGAGGTCCCGTTAAACTGGTATTCGGTACCTGTCTGGCCTTTTTTAACAGTTTTTGCAGAAATGAATGCGCTTTGGCTAAGTGCAATTGCAGAGCCCAATAAGAATGCCATGACAGCAATATTTACTTTAAAAGATTTCATAATGACGAACGCTTTATTACATCAAAAAACATTCAGAAAAACTTTAGATGGTTTAAAAATTTGTTTTTACGGGTTAGGTCTATGGTCCCGGTTACCATTGACGGAGGCATATGCTTTGCTTTTATGTCACGGGCCTCCTTTCTTTAAAATATAAACAAAGTGCGATAAGGTTAATGATGAGAAAGCCACCGTTGAAAAACAAGTGCACCTTCCAGGTCATGTGGCTTAATATGCCCCCGCAGGAACAAGGCACCCTGCTCCAGAAGTGCAGCAGCACCAGCGCGACGTAGCCGGTAAAAAGGATCAGCAATCCCAGGGACAATTGCAAACCGGCGAAGCTGGTCCGCCTGGATAGCAGCAATAGCGCAGCTATTATTTCGGCCGCCGGCAACAGGTATAGCAGCACATCCGAGACCCCTGACGGGAAGGGTTGCCGGGACAGTTGGGACCGGAACCCCCCGAAATCCGCCAGTTTGCTGGTGGCTGCGTAGACAAAAAGCAGGATGAGCAGGGCGGAGGGCAATGATTTTAAAAATGTTCCCATCGTTTTTGGATTGATGGAACAAAGTAACAGCGTGCCGCAAAGGCAAAACAGTATGAAATGGGTAGTATACCCTTTAGCAAAAGAATTATGAATACAGAATATAAATTATTACCTGAACTATTTTTACGGGCGCCTTTTTACAGCTTTGCAGGCTATGACCTGGAAAGATTGTCCGAAGTGCTTGGACACCAGGCGTTCAGGAATGCCATTTGGCTGGCCAGCCCCGGTTTTTACAGGATACTGGAGGGTAAAGGCTTTGATTTTGAAACCTTATCTGAAAAAGAAAAACATACCCTTTATAAATATTATAACCGCATGTGCTTCAGGCCGACCCCTTTCGGCAGTTTTGCCTCAATTACTTTGCTGGAATGGGGCGATGGCGGCACAGTTAAACTCGCCGGGGACGAAACGGCAAAGCTGCACCTGCTTCCGGATATGCAGCTCCTGGCACAACTACGAAACCTTCAAAACAAGGCTGAAGGACCATTCATAAAAAATCCCACCTTATACAGGGTGGGAAATGAGTACCGCTATGTAAAATCTATTATCGATAAAAAAGGGCATTACAGGTTCAGCCTTGATGTGTTCCCTGCTGAGGAATTTTATACTTTCCTTTTTAGCTTTTTAGGTAATAAGCCATCGACATCAGCAGCATTAACTTCATGGATGGCTGGGCATTCCGACAGTACAGCAGCAGAGGTGTTAACCTTCCTTGAATTCCTCCTTGAAGCGCAAATCCTGTATCATCAGAGTACCGGCGCAGTCATAGACAGTTTTAAAATCGACCGGGTGCCGGGACTGCCCGGGCTTTCTGAATTCTGGATGCAACATAGGCACCGGCCTTTTTTGCAATCCGGTAACCTGGCCTCGGCTGCCGCAGCACTGGAAACGCTATTGCCAAATGTAAAATTGACAAATGACAAGGCGTGTTTCTATGCGGCGCTCGAAAGGGCAAAAGAGAACGGAGGTTTAGGGAGCCGGGACAAAAAAGAACTCGGCGCCGCCGTTCACATGCTCTCCCAATTCGCTATGCCTGTTTCTTCTGATATTTTAAGAAAGTTTATAGCAGCGTTTAAAGAACGTTTCGACCTGGAGAAAGTCCCCCTGTTAACCGCGCTTGATCCTGACGCGGGCATCCCTTATGGCAACTTTGGGGTTGCATCGCCTGCAAGGGGGTTTGAAGAAATACGTTTCCCGGAAAAACCAGCCGGCGATACCCAGGCAAGCTGGTCGGCAGCACACCACTTGCTTTTCAGGCTTTGGGGGGAAGCGCGGTGCCGGGAAAAGTTCGCCCCGCTGATCATCCAGCCTCAAGACCTCCCGGCGCTTGAAGGGAGTACAGCTATAGGTGCCTTACCATCCACGCTGGCCGTCATGTTCCGTAAAACTGAAAGCCACTTATTGATCGAACATGCCGGCGGCGCAACAGCAACAGCCCTTATCGGGCGGTTCTCGGCCTTCAGCGACACCGTAGGTGAGCTATGCTGTAAGCTTGTACAGTTGGAATCAACCGCCCACCCGGATATTATTTTTTCTGATATCGGGCAATTGTCAAATACGCATACCGATAACATTAACCTGCGGGCGCAGGTATATGGAAAGGAAATACCCATTAACGTTTATTCCGCCTTGTCGGATACTGCCCAAATCCAGCTCGACGACCTGCTTTTATCCGTACGGCAAGGCGAATTGATAATAGAGTCTGCAAGCCTGGAGAAAAGGGTAATTCCCCGTATGTCAACAGCGTATAATTACCAGCACAATGAACTGGCTATCTTCCGGCTGTTATGCGACCTGCAATACCAGGGCCTGCGCACTAATTTTAATTTCAATATGGAAAATTATTTCCCCGGGCAAGCATTCTATCCGAGGGTAGTTTATGAAAACGTTGTGGTCAGCCTGGCAAAATGGCGGCTGGAAGAACAGGAACTGAAGGTGCTTTTTGACGACAGCAAAGATGAACTCCTAACCGTAATACGCCTTTTACGCGACCGGCATGGCATATCCCAAAGGATCAGTACCGGCAATTTTGACCAGCAACTTGTTTTTGACCTGGGCGACCGGCACGAAGCGCAATTTTTTATTGACTTCATAAGGGGGGCAAAAGTCGTGACAATCACCGAATATTTATTGCCCGGACGCACTGTAAAAACAGGCAACAAGCCATTAGCAGGACAGTTTATCGCGTTTTTGTCCCGCGATGAAAAGATCTACAATGGTTTAATTCAAAACGGACGGCCTGGCAAAGCAATAAAAAAGCGTAACTTTTTGATGGGCGGGGACTGGCTTTATGTGAAAATTTACTGTACCCCGGAGAGCTCAGCCATCATTCTCGCGAATATTATCGGGCCCGTCATCCATAAGAACAGCACACATATTTCCAACTGGTTTTTTATCCGTTATTTCGACGACGGCTACCACCTGCGTTTACGTATCAGGACGGCCGCAGAAAAAATTGGCTTGATGCTGACCGATCTTAAAAAACAAATGGAAGCTACGGGCAATGAACACCTGGTGAAAAATTATGTGGGCGATATTTACAGGCGTGAAATGGAACGGTACGGCGCCGACATGATAGAAGCCGTGGAAGATTTCTTTTGCGCAGGCAGCGGGCTTGTAAGCCAATTCGTTATGTTAAAAGAAAATGACCCAGGAGTATGGGAAGAATTTGACCTGGCCCTTTATACCACTTTTCAATTGCTAAACTGCTTTTTTGGCGGCGCAGCCGCCGCATTTGATTTTAGCCTGCAAATGTCAGTACGTTATTTAAAGGAATTTTCAGGCGGCCGGGAGTTAAAGACCGACCTGGACATGAAATACAGATCTTTAAAGCCCAGGGTGATGGAGGTACTCGAAGAACAAGGGCTGCCGGCGGAGCTTTTAAAACCGTTCGAAACCATGACCGGGAAAGTTGCAACGATTATTAATTTAGCGGTTTCCCGCACTGTAACTGAACGCGCCGCCTTGTACGCAGACCTCGTGCACATGCAGTTGAACCGCACCTTCAGTGCCAAACAACGGCAGCAGGAACTTATCGTCTATTATGTGCTTCAAAAATACCTGGCAACAGTAATTGCAAGAAAAAATAAAACAAATCACGCTTAATGATGCCATTTACTGATGAGGGAAGAGTTGTTCAGTTTTTCTTTCAAAGGCAGCCGGTAAGAACGGCCAATCGGAAGAACGGTTAAATCCTGGAGTTTAACTTGTCCAGGTTCCAGGGTGTGGATAAATTCATGGTTGATGATGTGCGACTTATGTATCCTTGTAAAATACGCAGCCGGAAGCTTTTCCTGGATCTCATTCATGGTCAGGTAGGTGATGATCTTTTGCTGTTGCAACCGGATCTCGATATAATGGTCGCACCCGCTGATATAAAGTATATCGTGAAAACCGATCTTTTGCAATTTTCCTTTGATGCCGGTTTTAACAAAGAACCAGGAAACATTAGTATCTGCAATAGGGGTTTTTGCAGCCAGGTTCTTCCGGACTTTCTGGATACATATAAGAAAACGTTCATAACTGATGGGTTTGAGCAGATAGTCTGCCGCTTCTTTTTCAAATGCTTCTACGGCATATTCACGGAAGGCCGTAGTGAAAATGACAGTCGTTTGGGAATTGACCATCCCGGCAAATTGCAGCCCGTTGATCGTTGGCATATCTACATCCAGAAAAGTAAATGCAGGCCGGAGGGATGAAATTTCCTCCAAAGCAATTAAGGGATCGGTAGCAGTACCAACAAGTTCCAGCCCGGGCGTATTTTCGACGAAGTTCTTGAGTATGCCAATGGCGTGGAATTCATCATCAACGATATAGCAGGTTAGGTTCATAGTTGCAAATTTAAAGTTAATTCATAAAAGTCCCCGGTTTGTGAAACTAACAGCTCATATTTACCGGGATAAGCATAATCCAGCCTGATCCTGACGTTATCCAGGCCGACGCTGCGGCGACGGGCCGGTTCGTTCTTTGATTTGATAAGGTTTATCGTGTAAAAATTTAAGCGACGTTCTTTACCCATAATGACATGAATTGCCGCCGGGAAAGCAGGGTTTAAAAGTTGGCCATGTTTAAACACATTTTCCGTTAGCGTAAACAGAATCAGGGGAATGATCCGGTAATTTGTTGAATCGCCCTCTAATTTCACTTCGAGCGCTAAAGGTTTATCGTACCTGTATTGATTGATCTGCACCAGCCTTTGCACCTGTTCTATTTCGCTGCTTAACGACACTTTCCCGTCTTCCCCTGTTTCCTCCAGGCTGAAACGCATGATATCCGATAGCAATACTACACATTTAGCAGCTTCCCTTGATTGCTGATATACGCTATTATAGATAAAATTAAGGGTGTTAAAGAGCAGGTGCGGGTTGATCTGCTGTTCAAGGTAGGCGTTTTTAGATTCAGCAAGACGAGTTTCCAGTTCGGCTTTATCTTTTAGGGCAATTAACTTTAATCGTTCAGCATTGGCTGCCTGTTTTCGGAAATGAGAGATATGGTTCGCGGCCCAGTAAAATGTTGCTAATAAAGTAAAATACCCGGCGCGAAAAAGGGCACTGGAAAGAAATTCTTTAAAATCGAAGACCCCGGATCCATCAGTTTTCATGATTTGCGAGATACTTGTATAATATTTGGCGGACAGATAGACAATTAGTAGCGCAACGTAAATCAGTATCCCCATAAAATACTTGGGAAAGGGCCTATCGAATATAAACTTCATAAGCGAGACATGGCCATAAAAAAAAAGAATGTTTACGCTGTAATAATTGATGATCACTTGCAAGGGTTCCATTTTTCCGTAGGAATAAAATAAAAAACCTTGCTCGTAAAAAATATAGGCAAGCCAGCAGCAAATATGTACAACTACTAGTTTGGAGAAAATTTTACTTCTTCTAATATTTAGGGATTTCATAACTGTAAGGTTGTTCACGAAGCGAATAAGGTCGTTGGCGTAAAAAAATATCGATCAAAGCAATACGCGTTTAATTTAATTAAAAAATTAATTATTATGAAAAAAATCAACAAACTTCCACAAAAGAAAACGGTATCAATTTACTTTTTCAAAGAAACACTTAGCCTGTGTAATGCCACATCGGACACCGACACTACCAGTCCAACCACCTTGACAACAACACATGTTTTTAAGAAATAAAGTCTATTTCTTTTGGTTCTTTTAATGTTTAGATATGCTTCGGGACGAATTGGAGAGAATTAAATACCTTATTGAAAAATTTGGTTTAACACTTTACGAAGGCAACGGAAACAATGCGGAAACATTAAAATGGTGCCATTCTGCCGTAACCAATGGTTTCCGGGAAATCCGGGCGGCCTGGAAAACCGCAGCTTTTTCTAACAAATCGGATTATAGCCTGAAGCGATATTTTCATTTTCACCTCGAGGGTATCCGGGACATCCTGGATACCCTTCCTTGTCTACCGGATATATGTGGCACTGGTACACTGGTAAAAACCGAATTGATCGCGCTGATCGATTACCATCTCCAGTATTTCGGTCCCTATTTTAATTTCGATGCTGCCGCACCCGTAACCTACACACAATTGCACGGCAAAAGGATATGCGGGTTACTTTGTGAGGTAAAATCCAAACTGCAAAAATCGACATTGCCGCAACTTTTAAAAGATTGCCTCTTTTCGTACTTTGACCAGATGGATTTAACAAACGTGAATGCCAAGTATACCTTCCGCTCCCTTTTTTACTTCGAAAACATCCTTGCTGAATTAAATTACCTTTGCTTTGAAACTACTTCCTCCTGTTTGACAAATGCAATCGATGACAAACTAAGCGAACTGAATTTTAATCACCTTTCTTATTTCTGCTACCGACGGCAATCAATAACGGCCCGGTTAAATGGCCAATCAGAACAGGAGCAACTCCAGCTACTGCATGACGAGGCTGCATTATTTAAGCTTTCACCCGAAAGTTCGTTAATTTACGATCAACGCTGGCCGCCATTGAACGTGATGCTTACCGGATGGGTATCAGAGAAAATAGCCGCTACCCAGCAGGCTATCCTTCAAGAGAAACTTGATGCAAAGACAATCCCACCTTATAAGTTAGCCCTCAACCTCTCCGTGGCCCACCTGGCTTGCCTGCTCAAATTATTCTTTGAAGAAAACCTGTTAAATACCTCCAGCCTCAGCGATATCTTCCGGTTTATATCCCGCCATTACCGCACGAAAAGGCAGGAAATAATTTCCCCCGGCAGCCTGAGCAAGGAGTTCTACAGCACCAGCCAGGTCACCGCAGCAGTAGTACGGGACATGCTCCTCAAAATGGTTGCCAGGATCAACCATAACTTTTTCCCGGTACTGGCTGCAATAGGTGCAATAACTTGCGTTTATCCAGAAATTCGCTGAGCTCGCCCAGCCAAGTATAGCTAAATCCATTTCTCGTCACGATGTTTTCAGGCGATAAGGCAATGATCTCCTTTATCGTAAGAAATCCCATTGTTTTTGAGCGGTCGCAAAACTCTTCGGTAAATCCTAAATCCGTCAGTGGTTTGTCCAGACATTCAGCAGTCTCCATTTTTTTGAAGCGTTAATTGATTTATAAAGATAGACTTTATTTACTAAAAACAACTAATTAGAAGGGTCTAATTAGCGGTAAAAAAAATCTTTCGTTTTGGTTTATTTTACGGCATGACCGCCAAAAGTTCAAACAAAGATGATGTGTTTAAAAAAGAACTACTGCAAAAACTGGCTGCAAGGATAAGGACGATAAGAAAAATGAAGGGCTATGACAATTACGAAAAATTTGCAAACGAACATAACATAAACCGTTCCCAATACGGCAGGTATGAGAAAGGGGAGGACCTTCAGTTCACATCGCTGGTGAAGATATGCCTGGCGTTTGGCATGACGCTGGCAGAGTTCTTCAGCGAAGGGTTTGATGATTAAGACAAACCGGCCAAACTTCGCCTGCAATTATCAGCCTGGTTTTTAAAGCTGCATTCCTTCATGTTGCCTGCAAACCGGGCCACCTATAACGGCGAACTTAAACAAAAAGAAATTGTTAATAAATAATTAAAAAATTGCCCGGTAATTCCCCGTATGGGGGAAAAGCCCGGTTTACCTTCGCCACCTAAAATTAGCTTATCATGATGGGTTATCGAACGCCAAGCCTTCAAAAGGTAGAAGATATTCTTTTACCCGAAAATTCCGCCTGCCCCGTTGTAAGCGGCTACTGTTTATATTTTTCCACCATGTTTCCGGGGCCCTGCCGGTGGTTTGTTGCCGGACCAACTGAAAAGAAGAGAAGGGGGACATACTGAATATATGGCCACACCCAGGAAAAAGGTTAAGATCAGGGACCATGACCGGACGCGGCGAAGGTTGCTGGAAGTTGTAGGGGAGATACTCAGGGACACAGGTTATACCGGATTAAAGACTAATAATATTGCGCGCCGCCTGGGAAAAGATAAGAACCTCATCAGGTATTACTTCCACAGCCTGAACAACCTTGAAAAGGCGTACATCCGTGAGAATGATTATTGGTTTGCTTTTTTTGAGCATTTCAGCCTGCCCGAAAACCCCGAAAGGCGCCAGGTGCAGCAGCTATTTACCGACCTCATGCTGGAAAACTTTAAGGTTTTTCGTGATAATATTGAAATGCAGAAGATCATACTCTGGCAGATCAGTGAAAATAACCCGCTAATGAAAAGCGTATCCGATCAGCGCGAGGAAGAGGGGGAAAAGGTACTAAAAATGACTGACCCGTTTTTTGCCGGGTCAGATATCAACTTCCGGGCGCTCATTGCACTGCTGCTGGGCGGGATCTATTACATTGTCTTACATGGAGAAACTAATAAGAGCACAGTAAGCGGCATTGATATTAACCTTGAAAAGGATCGAAAGGCGATATCCGAAACGATCCGCCAGGTAATCAGTTGGGCATGGGAAAAAAGCGCCGTTGGCACCATGGAAAAAACCGGGAAGTGAAGAGTTTTTCTTTAGAATTAAAAAAATGCAAATAATTAAAAATTCTGCCCCGTAATTCCCCGAATGGGGTAAATTTCCATTATAATTTGCTCCAAAATAAAAAAAATAGCATATGAATATACCTTTTGAAAAAGCGAGTTTTAAGGATTTTGAGGACATCAGGGGCTTGGATCCGTACCAGCAGGCGGAGTTATTTGCACAGTATATTGACAACTGGAGCAGCCGCGGGCATTGGAATTACCGGCAGGAAAGCCTGAACGGCTGTATGCCGGAGGTCGGGCTGAACCTGCCCGGCAAATCCGGCAAAAAGTTCGTGGCGCTGGTCTTTAACGATTACCTCGGCTTTACCCAGCACCCCGCTGTAAAAGCCGCCGCTATAGCCGCCATCGAACGTTATGGCGTCGGTGCAGCCGCATCTCCCGCCATCGGCGGCCATGTTTCTTATCATAAAGAAATCGAAGACAAAATCGCCGGGTTCTTTCATCGCGATGCAGCGGCCTTGTTCACCACAGGGTATACGGCCAACAGCGCGACCATGCAGGCCCTGCTTAAAAAAGAAGACCTGGCCATACTGGATATGGGCGTGCACGCCAGCATGTATGAGGGCTGCCAGCTAACCAATGTGAAGACCTTCCCGCATAATCATATGGAAAAGCTGGAGCGGATATTAAAGGATACCAAGGATATGTACCGGACCCGGATGATCATTGTTGATGGCGTTTATTCCCAGCCGGCGGACATCTGCAAACTCGATGAAGTTGTAAAGCTTGCCCGCCAGTATGGCGCTTACGTCGCAATGGACGATGCGCACGGTGTGGGGGTAATCGGGGAAACCGGCCGCGGCGTAATAGAGTTATATAATTTGTATAAAGAGGTGGACATCATCACCGGCACCTTTAGTAAGACTTTTGGCCATATAGGCGGTTATGTAGTGGCAAACACCGAGCTGATCAACTACCTGAAATTCCAGGCGCGGCAGCATATTTTCTCGGTCACGGCGACACCTGCCTCTGCCTGCATCCTAAAAAGTATTGACCTGATCGATGAGGAGCCACAATGGCGGACGAAGCTCTGGCAAAATATCAACCATCTAAAAAACGGGCTGGATAGCCTTGGTTTTGATACCGGCAATACGCAATCGGCCATCATCCCGGTGATGACCGGCGATCCGGCGTTGAACGCCGAAGCCTGCAGGCTTTTGCTGGAGGCTGGGGTCTATGCCAACCAGATCGGGTACCCGGCCGTGCCGCGTAAAAGCGCCCGGATCAGGATGAGCATCATGGCTACCCATACTATCGAACAAATGGACAGGGTGCTGAACGCATGGGCTTGGGTGGATGACAAACTACATATTACTAAAAACGAACAATTCAACTATAGGAAGAAAGAAAAACAACAGCAATTGGAACAACAGGATTAAAAGTCTTCCGGGGAATGCTGAACAAACCTGAACGGAACTGATCGAAACTGATCGAAACTGTATAAATTATTGGCCGCGCTTATTTGAAGATTCAAATGAATAAGCCGCCGGATGAAGCTTCGGTCATTAAGTTGTTCGCGGACCATTTTAAGACTGCAAAGTCCGGAAAGCTGGCCGCTTAAAAGCCATTCCAACATTACGATTGAACACCAAATAAAACTTGCCCAAAGCAAGGGACAGGACTTTTTGTGGCCTTTTCTTGCCGGTAAAAACGTTAATACCATGAAAAACTTTGTAGAAAACCTTTATAACGCCCTTATGGAAGACATTTCCGTTTACGCCGACCTCGGCACTCTCCCAGTCCGTAAACTAACCGGCGCGCTCCACAGCATTGGCGAGGCTGCCGGCAAATTAAAAAACAACCTCGCCGCGAACCCTTTCAAAACTGCGGACGAGGAAATACAATTCTTCAAATATGATAAGCCACGTTTTACCTGTGAACAATTCTATGCCATGGAAATCTTCACCATCGAAACCGCCCGGCCGCTCAACGACATTGCTGCGCTAAAAACCTTTTATGAACAGGAACTCAAATATATAAGGCGCTTCCTGGACCAAAATAAATTCCTGTACGCCTATTTCCAGTTTGATATGAAGGAACTGGATCATTTGCTGTTTATACGCGGCGCCAAGCCCGTAGATATCCCGCTATCGGAAGTCATCGGGCTCGACCCCTCATTTACCACCTGCTGCGACCTGCTCTGGGGAAAGTTCATGGCTTTTGAAAGGCTGCAGGAATGGCTGCATGCGGAACTCAAAAGCTTAGACGGTAACGGCGGGCAAGGCGGCCCCGACAGCCCGCCTTTGCCGCTGCCCGGCGGGCCCGGAGGACTGCGCTGGACAGGGGAGACGATCAACCTGGTGGAGATCGCCTATGGGATATGGCTGACCGGGCAATTGAATAACGGGCAGGTTTCGATCACCGAGATCGTGGAGTTTCTGGAGGTGGCGTTCCGGGTGAAGATCGGGAAGCCGCACCGGCGGTGGCAGGGGATAGCGCGAAGGAAGCGGTTGGGGTATACCCGGTTTTTGGATGAGATGAAGGGGATGATCGAGAAGAGGGTGGAGGAGGAGCTAGAGAGATAGAACTGACCGATACCCGCCGCTATCTACCACCACGTCACTGGCGGCATTTTATCTTTGTATTTAGCAATGGAACAGGAAGCCTTTTATAAAGACCAGTACGATAAATCCCTGGACCGGAAAAACGAGATCAATTCTTCTTTATCCACGCCCATCGGTATCCTGACCGCTTTAGTGGCAGGCCTTTTTTATTGTACCACGACCTTTGATTTTTCCGATAGACCAACGCTGACGATCATTTTTGCTATTATTGGCGCAGTTTCCCTGGTATTGCTAAGCAAGTCGATCTTTCACCTCGTCAAGGCGCTATCAGACCTGCACGAAGGCTACGATTATGCCTATCTCGCAGACACCGACGACCTGGATAAATATTATACCGGGCTCCTGAACTTTTATAACAACCAGCCCAGAGCTACTCCCGCCAGCGCCCGTCAATCAGCGCAAAATGAGTTTGATGCTTACTTGGTGAGCGAGTTGATTAAAAGCGCCGGTATCAACCAGAAAAATAATAAAGCAAAAATGTTCCAGCGGTTCAAGTGCCATCAATTTATGATATTTGCATTTATATCGCTAAGTTTGTTAATCATTCCGTTTGGCATCGATTTTGGTATTACCAAAGGGAAAGACAAAATCCAAAAAGTAAAAATCGAATCGGTCATACAGGTAAACCTGAACATTAAATGTCAGGATACCCCTGAACCATTAAACATAAAAACACCAGGCAATGGCAAAGCAAACCGTAGAAAAACCAACACCGCCGCCGACTCAAATGATCAGGGAGGGCGTTAACCCGAATATTTATCGTCCCGGCGCGGCCGGTACAAAGAAATAGTTTGGCTGAAAAGCAGGCGAGGCTTCCAAACGGGGGCCTTTTTTGTTTCCGGCTTATGCGGTTTAATTTAATTGCAGGTGGAGAAAAAACCCTTTTCTCGCTTTGCGCGGGGAGATTGTAGTTATATCAACACCTTTTTTCGATTTAGTCGGGAATGATTAAATCTACACTGTCAAGAAAGTTGTTTACGCGGAAAGTTCGCTCCCTGTCCCAATCGTGGTCAAATTGTTTTAATTGTTCATTCCACCGGTACTTTATGGTCTTAAACTTGTACTCATGTGGGGTCGATTCTATTTCATAGATATTGAAACTTCTTTCCAAATTCTTCGTAATTTTAGTAGTTGATCCGCCATTTATAGAAACAATTGATTTCTTTTTTAAGAAGGTCAAAATGTTACTGATTATTTTGTTGCTTTTTTTGTTCAGTTTGTCCCGTTGCTCTTTGTTGAGGTTTTGCAAGTACACTTTAACCTGGCTATCAAGTTCCCAAGTATTAAAAATTTTATCATCTTCAGTAATGTCCATAAAATTTCTAATTAATGTTTCAATGTTTTTGATGCTGTCATCCTCTATCGCCTTATTCAGCACGTCGATAATATTTTTAGGCGAAGCATCCGGGTACAACGCGCTATGTAGCCTATCGATAAGCCGAACTATTAATGACACATTTCTGTTAAATTTATTTCCGTTGGTCGGATTATATAGCTGAGTTGGGAGATCCTCAAAGCCAAGCATATGTCTTAGCTGTTTATAAATATACCTTATTTTACCCCGTTCGTCGAAGTTGTCTTCGAGCCGATCTTCGAAAAATGAATTCCGATGGCGGTGTCCGTTAAGCAGAATATCGTAGTCAGCCAGACAAATCCGGTTTAGAAAATCTTTTTTATAACTTGATTTTAGAAACTCACGATCCTCGTTTTGTACGTTTTTAAGGTAATGGTGAGAGACAAATATTTTAAGGCTATTTTTGAAACTAATTGAAGAAATCTTGTCTTCCGTTCCTGCCTTTGACAATTGCCCGCTAATCCCGAGATTGAACACTGAATGAATTTTTTCCACTATATTCATTAATAACCTTCTTTTGGTTAAATCATCGAAGCCGGAAGCTTTTTCCTGAAATGAATCCCCCAAGAAACTGCTATCCATGTAAAAGAAAAACAGGCCTTGATTTTCACCTGTATCAATCCAGTCATAATGGTAGGGTTTGGCCGGTGTAAATGGTTGCAAGTCTTGAAATTCACTATTGAAATTTACAGACAGTTTTTTCCACTTTTCTGTTGCTGTGCCTTTGTATGGTATTTGAAAATCGACATCGTGATTGCCCGGCACAATCTTTATCGTTTCTTGGTTTACACCGAAATCAAGACCAGTTCGTCTACCGGCATTGACTTCTAATTGTGAACATATCCATGAGCGGGCCCTTACAAAGCTGTCGATGCTTCCGTCATTAGTTATATCACCTGAAATAATTACCTTATTGAATTTATAAGTGTTATCAGCCGCTTTTAATTCTTTTAATTTATTCTCAACGCCGATCATTTGGTCTATTGATAGACAGTTGTCTGTATTGCTTAGATTTGGTGTGAAATGTAAGTCCGAAAGGTGTAAAATTCTAATCATTGTTTTCTCTGGTTATTTCAAAAAAAATAGAAGATATGTAATTAACAATAAAGGGCAAAATGATATTCAACGTTGCAAAAATTATTAAAGATTTACTGGACAAATCGCCGGAGAAACTTATTGTTCGACCTTGTTTACTTAAGACATAATCGTTGGTAATTGTATCGATTTTAATTTCAAAAGCTGATTTGGGTAAGTGGTAGGTGACCATTCTTGAGTCATCGATAAATTTTAAATAGGATACCTGATAATAAAAAAGGACGAAAATTACCGCAATAAGAAATGGAACGAATAGAAGTTTAAACGGACGTGTCTTCTCTAACAGCGATAGTCTGATCTGATTTAACGTTAATAAAAAAATTAAATTCAAAAATATTACACTGAAAAAGTGAGAGTGGAATAGCAAAAAAGTGAAAAAATTTATGATCAGGACAGGTAAGACAAAAATTAAAAAGATGGAAAGTTTATTGGAATTAATGGATAGGTAATGTTTTAATACTTGAAATGCTGAAATGATATTTATTATCGGTAAAAGCCAAAAAACTATTTCTTTCATTATCAGGTTTAGATTACTTATGGTTTTTAGGCTTAATTAACTGGGCCTTATAGTGTTAGGACGAATGCTAAATTACATTTTTTTTTAATATTCCGGTAACGGTGCATTAATAGTTGTTTTTTGTACTTAAACACAGATAGAGATTAAGCCCTTTCCTCGCTTTGCGTGGGTAAATAGTGGGTATATATGACCGGCACGGCCATCAAGTAACAGCCAATGCACCGGTTTGTTGCTTAAAATCCAAGGTCAAAAAATAGTTCGGAAAATATGGAGAACTTTGCCGAGTAACATGGTCTGCGTGCATTGTTCGCAATCCTGTCCATCCTACAATCTCCGAGTTAATAAGGCAGCATAGCCCTTTTACCTGGATCTCATAAGAACCGCTCCTTAGTGCCCAAAACTGTGTTTGCGCGCTGCATTTATTATAATCCTTGGTATAGTCCTTTATTGTACCTACGAAGAATATAGAAAAAAAATGCTCTGCTAGATCATTTTACCTCTATCAAACTAAGGTCTTTGGCCTAGTCCATCGTCTGCAATTAGGTAGCTTTTCAGCCTTCTTTTTATTTTCTGCAACTTAAAGGCCGAAAAACAAGTTTAAGCAGGTTCAAATTCTAACCCATGCTTATATTTACACTTGATCAAGCTATCGCCGAGTTCTTTAACCATTGCCTGTATGAAAAGAACCTGTCAGTCAAAACCATAAGATTCTACAGGATAGATCTCCAGCAATTTTGTCATTACATCGAAACGAACCGGTTTCCCTTTGAAATTCAACTGATTGACAAGACACACCTTAAAGGCTATTTAAAAATTCTTGCACCCTGGAAGCCCAAAACGATCAAACGAAAGATTGCTACTCTAAAAGCCCTCTTCAACTACCTGGAATATGAGGATCATATTCTTGTCAACCCCATGCGCAAAATAAAAATAAAGATCAAGGAACCTTTGATGTTACCCAAAGCATTGACTTTGGAAGAGTCGTCCACAATGCTCAAACAGGCTTATGCCTCTATCACTTTTACTGACAAAAATAAATACAAATATCTTGAAGCTATTAGGAACGCAGTCGTTATCGAGTTGCTTTTTGCGACAGGCGCCAGGGTCTCAGAAATCGCCGACCTGAAGCTAAGTGCTCTGAACCTGCAAGCCGGAACAGTTACTATTTTCGGCAAGGGAGGGAAGCAAAGAATTATCCAAATATGCAACCAGGATACCTTAAGCACGCTTGGTGTCTATTGCGAACTATTTAAGGAAAAGATCAAAGCAGCAGATAATTTTTTGCTAATCAACCGGCTGGACAAAAAACTTTCTGACCAGTCGATCAGGTTTTTGACCAGGAATTTGGCGGTTTCGGTCAACAGCAGTAAAAAGGTAACGCCTCACGTCTTTCGGCACACTTTCGCCACGCTGTTACTTGAAAATGATGTAGATATTAAATACATTCAATCCTTACTCGGCCATAGTTCCATTATGACCACGCAAATTTATACCCAGGTAAATTTAGAGAAACAAAAACAAATACTAAGCGAAAAGCATCCCCGGATGGGTTATTCTATGGCACTGGAGCAATGTGAATAAAGGATAACTGAATATTATCGATGAGTAGTAAAGCGGATTGGATCCTTGATCTCCTGAAAAGTTATAAGCAGCAATCTCTTAAAATACCGATATTCGTTTCCGATTGGGATACTTTAAACGAGGAAGCCGAATACCCTCTAAAGTTTATCTCCAATGCCTTAAATATGAATAGCACGTCTGTGCTTCCATATACATTTTCTGATGAGCAAGATGAGATAAAGCAATTGGTATTAAAAGAATTGGGGCGAGGCAATGTGATCTTAGCAGAAAGCAATTTAGCTATTTCCTTAAGTGCCACTGCTGCTTTATATTTGAGTATAATCAGCTTGTATAAGCAAGGACAACGACGTTTCCTGCTATTTACCCCGGTATATTATTCTATTATCGAGACGCTCAAAGACTTGAAAGCCGACATTTTTTATTATCATTTATTGGATAGATCGGCTTTTGCAATTGATTTCGACCGGTTAGAAAACATGCTCGCAAATAATATAGATGTGCTGTTTATCTCTGATCCTGTTTATTGTGTCGGAAAGGATATTAGTCAAGTATTGCTTAAAAGGATTGCTGATTTATGTAATAAATATAATTGTTATTTATTTTTGGATAATACGCTTGGCGGGTTAGAATGGGAGGGGACAGCGACTGGTGTTTTTAACCACAATAAAATTGAATCGGTTAAGAGCGCCGAAAAATACCTGATCGTGGATTCTCTTACTAAACGAATGTTGGTAAATGGCCTAAAGCATGCACTTATATTTGCAGACGAAAGGCTTGTCTCGGAGATTGAAGATTTAGCAAGCCAGGTTTACGGCGGATTTTGCTTTCCACAACTGCAATTAATGCGCGAACTTTATGCGGGTCAAAACATCAAGGAAGTATCCGATATGCTACAGCACAATATCCAGTTAATCAAAGCTAACTATCAACTATTAAACAGTTTTCTGATCGGAAGCCCTTTCAGCCTTTACGAGGCAAATAGCGGTTATTTTACAATGATTGTTCATGATAGATATTTATCCTCTGAGGTCAACATAGAAGCGCAAATCAAAAGCTGTTTATACGATTTTAATACTTTCTTACTACCACCCTGGTATTTCAATTTTGATGACCAAAATCATTTTGGAGTTCGGGTCAATTTATTAAAACAGCCTTCATCCTATCTTTCGTCTTTCGAGCAATGCATTAGGAAAAATGTGAAATTGCTTCATTAATAAAGAAAGCGGCTTGGCCTTTTTAAATATCTCATCAGCGGGCTGGCTCATTATTTTTCTTATAGCTGGTGTTTTTGTTGACAAATCATTTATTGTATTAATCTCTTCATCAATAAGTTTATGCGCTTTCTGAAATAATTGATATTCCATTCTTATTTCAAGAAGCTTGCCAACAGATGATTTAAGGATGGCCGCTAAAACATAAAAACCTATTGCGTAGCCAATCAACTCAACAATTAAAGACCCTTTTCTTGTACCCACAATATGATAACCCATTACTGCCTGTTTACCGCTTTCTTGCATAACAGTGCTAAAAAAACTGTCAAATTCAGTTTTGAATTTTTCTAAATCAGTTTCTTCTATTTGAATTTCTGCATAAACCTGTTCAAAATTTAAAGCGGGCGAAATCATTCTAATATCAAAAATGTAAGCTTCGATAGTTTTAGCAAGCAGGTCGATATTGTTTATGAATGACAACCTGTCTTTAAGAGAAAAGAAATCAACATTGATTTCTTTTAGATAGCCTATAAAGTAAAATATCTCGTCGGCCGATATAATCTCACTGTCTGCATAGAAAATCAAGACTTTGACAATTCTGCCGAGTTGTTCCTGTTTAATCAAATTGTTGGTATCACTGAGGATGAGCTTTACTATATTTTGAAAGTAAATAGTTACTGAAACTGATTCACCAAGATAATACCGGAAAAGCAAGGTGGTATTGAAAGCTTCATAATAGCGCTGTTTTTCCTGATAAAAAAGTGCCAGGGATTGGAGATCATCTCTCATATTACCAGATAACGCCACATTGCTTCCCCGGTAAGCATAAGTAATGTCTTCAATTGGAGTATTCTTAAATAAATATGAACCAAAATAATCAGGATTGACGGTAAGTTGATTGAAACGACAATTCTCGAATGTTAAATCATAAGCTCCCATGTTTGAAAGATCGACCCTATTGAATTTACAATCAATGTAATTCAAATCGTTAAACGTATTCATTTCAAATATGCAATTTTTGAAAGAGCAACTTTTATAAGTAGAATCCCGGTTAGAGGTATTGATCATCCGTTCGTCTGTGAACTTACAACGCTGGAAATAACAATTATGGATCGTGCAAGTATCAAATACGTTTGCGATAAACCCAGTTTGGGTAAACATCGTATTAACGAAATCAGTTCCCCATTGACATTCTTTAAACTGCGAATCTGTTATAAAAGCATTAATAATATCTGCGCGGTCAAAATTATTATGATAGAATTTCATCCCTTCCATTTTTACGCCGCGAAAATCGCTGCGAAAAAAACTAATGGGATCGGCTCTTTGTTCAAAATCAATATCCTTGAACAGATGATGCTGGAAGTTTTCGCTGCTTCTGTCCGATTCACCATTATCTGCAAAAAAATTCTTTTTGACTATGTTACTCATCGATAATATTCAGTTATCCTTTATTGAATTATCAAAATTAAACATTGACTGTGGATATTCGACATTGATAGTACGGTTGTCGAACCGATTTAATAGGAGTCCAAATTGTTTGGTAAATATCCCAAAATCGATTTTATCAGGTATGCAAGTTAAGTCAGAATAAATGGGCCTGGTGAAATAAAATACCCCAGGATTGTTTTGACAGTAGCGTTCCATAGAGCGGAACAATTTACCTTGAGGCGAAAGACCTCTGTTTAACTCTTTTAATTGGGGGTAAATATTTTGATCTAATTGCCCATTGTTACAATGCGCGACGAAATGTCCTTTATCGTATCCCTCAAGCTGCGGTATTCCTTTAAAAGAACCAGCATACTGGCTCAGTCTATAAGTGTTTCTTTTTGAAGCATTCAATGCGGATTTAGCAAAGATAAAAACCACGCGTGCCGCTCTGCTGTAAACGTCTGTGCTATAATCGTCTGTACAATCAAAGTAAAGCATGTAGTTCCGGTTAACATTATCATTAAAATGCCGCACATCGGCATTCTCGAAGAGAGATTCGTAATGTTCAGTTAAGTAAATCGATAGCTCTTTACGTAGATAAGCAACTGACTTCTCATAGTCTGTGCTTGGTAATTCGGACAGGATGCGATAATATTCATTCACGGGTGGCTAGGTTTTCTTATCCAAATATACAATTTTTTCGCAACTCAAACCTGTCAATAAAGGATAACTAATAATTATCAGTCGCACATGTATAAAATCGATCATGATTTTGTAACCTATCTGGATGTTGTCGACAAGCTTGTCGTTATACTTGGCTTACCGATCGCTTTTACACAGTATTTTCGGACTAAAAAGAAGGAAAAGCGTGATCGTGAATATGGAACCTACAACGCGCTAGATGAGAAGTATTTGGAATTTCAGAAGCTTTGTTTGGATCATCCGTACCTGAATATTTTTGATATTCCAGATAAATACCCCAAAAAACTGGATGAAAAGCAGGCCAAAGAAGAGTTGATCTTGTTGACCATGCTCTTTTCGATCTTTGAACGGGCATATTTATTGTATTCGGATCAATATTCAGAGATTAAGAAAAAGCAGTGGCTCGGCTGGGAGGATTACATTCGTTCCTTTTGCCATCGCGAGAACTTCCTGACTGCCTGGGAAATTAGCGGTAATACCTTTGATACAGATTTTGAAGCCTATATGGAGAATTTGATCGCAACGATACGGAAAGAAAAGGCTTAATTCAGGATTTCCTCGAAAGGCAGGCCATTCGCACAGCTTCGGCAGGTGTCAAAATAATTGCACAAAATCTCCTCGTCGGCCGCGATATCCCGATCCGTAAAACAATAGTCAACCAGGCCAGATTCATCAAAGTGGTTAATAAAGTTGGGGTCTAAAGAGTGGTTCGTAAAGCGCGCATTGTCACTGCACAGGTACCAGTTCCCTGATGATTCCTGGAAACCGTATTTTTGAACATAATCAATGATGTTAGCCGGAAAAGCGGCGACCATCTCAGGTGTAAACAGCCTGTCAAATGCTTCGTTGCGCCTCCAGTAGGTCGTTCCCCGGGCGATCAGTGCTTTTGCAAAAAGGCCGATTCCTTTGCCCTCGACAGGCGCGACATAAGTTTCCACTAAGAGCATAACCGATGGCTGATAATTATTAGTTATCCTTTATTAATAAACAATTGCTGATAAGCTGGCTCAAATAAGATAAAGGCATCGCTTGCAGCTCATTGATAACGCTAAAATTCGTGAACCTTTTAACTGTTGACTAGTTTAGTTGCGTAAATATCTTAATTAAATACGGAAATGGAACTGTGATTTTTAAATATTTATTTGATTATTACGACCATGGAAAAATAAAAAATGCCGTGACCTGTGTTTTGCTCCAAACAGATAGCCCGAAAACCAGTTGAGTTGCGGTGCGCTAATTATCTGCTAATTTTTGCCGAATCTGGCAATGATGTCATCATAACGCAATTCAAAAGCAGGACACTTTTATCGAATAACCATTTTGGTCTGTAAATCTCCGATTCGTGCAAGAAACCCCGCTAAACCGTCCATGGCACCTTGTTTCGATGTCGTGATCACTTCATAGACGCCTGTATCGGAAGTCAACGTATATTGCGAGTAGGCACAAATGGGTATCTGCCGGTTATTGTTAAACCGCCGGTCGGGGCCGCCGCTTTTATTGACATAACGCCAGGTCCGGTCAACTACCTTTGCATCCCCGGGCAAGGCCTCCTCTTCGATAAAACGCGTAATATTTCCCGAGATCCGCAGGTTTTTGTAAAATACCGCCGCAAACGTACCTCCACGCTTGATCAGCAGCCGTTCCGGCAAAAAATAAAACTCCAGGTTGCTGAGTTTCAGGCAGGGAATCGCAACATTCGTAATAAAATAGCGGATCGGCACCTGGTTTCCTGAAATTCCCCGAATGGCCGTCCGCTTGATCAGTTGGCTGGCGCCGGCATTCCGCTTGACATCGCTGGTATGCTGCGCGTTCAGGTATTGCCATATCCTGGCCGACCCGGCGAAGTGGCTGAAATGACTGCCTAACTGTTGATAGATTTGCTGCGACTGTTCATCCATCTCGTAGTGCAGTTCCATTTCGAAACGCCGCCAGTCCAGTTTTTTCAGCCATCTGAACAGGATGAAAAAACCGATAAGACCGATGCCGAGGACGTAGCCTGCGTACGGATTCGCCAGCGAGGTTTGCGAATCCTTCACTTCATCGTGGTGGATACGCTCAATAGCCGCGAAACGACGGTTAATATAGCCCGTAGAATCATTAAATTTAACTTTGAGCCATTTTTGGTTGCCTGAATCTGCCAGCATGAACAATTGACCGCCGGCGGCCGCTTTGACGATAGCGGCACCTGCCGCGGGGTTCTTTCGGATATTGACACCAATATCAGAAGTAACCCTTACCATGGTGCTATCGGTTGCGGGCTGGGTTATGATGGTATTACTGCTGAAGGACGTAAAAAGCAGGACCAGCAAAAAGAGGACCAGCGGGAGGGTGCCAAACCAATTGACATAAGCGATCTGCCCTGACTTTTGCGTGAGTTCAGAAATAAAGTCTTTGGAATCCGTGTCGGTCAATTGTTCGATGTTCGCCGAGGCAATGTTATGGACGGGTTCGGTGGTGACCGGCAGGGTCTGCATCGCCGGTTGGGCGTAGGGTTGAAGGGATTGCCCGGCACCCTGGATCTTACGCCGGTAACTGATACCGTGCGAACTCAAATTAACATAGGTGCCGCGGGGGCCGAAGTTCATACGGGCGCCTTTGACCCCGACAGAATAACTGATCCCGCTCTTGGAAAAATTGACCCGGAAAGGACCGGAACCGAATGATTTGCGATATGACCAACCCATTTGCGTATTGATAAGTGATTAACTATTTTAAACTTCCGGCGCGTGCATGGCCAGCAGTTTCAATTTACGTTTCTGTAATTCCATGTGATGCTGTATAGTCGCATCATAATCTGTTTCTCCATGGGTCATCTTGTTGACCATGATAAAAATTTCGATCCCCAGCAAAAGCAAGGCCCATAACGCCCAAACAAATAAAGCCGGACCGGAATCCCGCAGGATTTTGTACATCAGTTGCAACTCATAAAGAAAACCGCTGTTCGCTTTAGCTTCTTGTGTCACTTCGTCCCGTAATTTCAATATCCGGTTTTCCTGGTCCATCTTAATGGCCCGCATCTCTTTAATTTGCGCATCCAATGGCGCCAGCATTGCCATCTTGGGATTAGGGACTGAATTAATGTTTATGGCTGTTTTCCGGACCAGGCTTGTTTTGGTCGTGGTCATTTTATTTGAATCGGTTGTAGTTGTAGGGATTGCAATGGCGTCGTTCTGCTTGCTGATCATTTGGATCGTTGGATTTTTCGTCAATTCATCCACTAATGCCTTGCGCTCTGTCTCTTTCTTAGTGATCGTGAAATCCGTTTCCGCAGCCTGAGTCTTCAGTTCCCTTTCCCTGGCCGGTAGTAGCGAATCCACCTGTGCATTCAGTTCGTATGATTCTTTATGTTTAATGTCTTCCCTGAAAATGATCTGGTCAATAATGATCGAGCCGATGACGGCCATAATCAGTGCAATAAAAGCCCGTACGCCATATTTCCATTTGCTTTGCGAATCAGAAAGAATAATTTGCCTTTCCACCTGCAATATGATCAGCACAAATAAAATGGCGCCAAGAAGGCTGTAATACCATTCTGCCGCCAGGTACTTGCTGACAAAGGAATAGCCAATAAATGCCCACAAAATACAAATGATCAATAGCGCGGCTGTATATCGTTTAACGGCACGGTGCGCGATTTCACTACAACCTTGTAATACTTCATATTTGTAGCCTGTAAGAAAACATCCGAATTTAATCCAACGGTCTTTCATCGTTAAAACCTCCTTGATAAAATATGGTGATGAGAAATGGCTGCCAACCCGTTTTTGAAACCCCGCGTATAACTGATCAGGATACCTTTGCAATCACCTTCGTCGCGTGCGGTGTCAGCCTCGATGGCTTTTACCTTGTCGATATGGCCTTGCGCGATCTTTTTTTTCATCTCCAATTCCTCGACCATATCTACCATGCCGCTCCTGGACCGGCTTATGATGTGAAATTCCGTTTCCTGGATAAAATCTTCGTAAAACGTTTTTACTTTATTGAGTGTGCGGACCAATTCGCTTTTAAGCGCTTCCAGGTTTTGGTTCAAATTGCTGACATCCGGGTTTACCAAAGCATCGTCATAACCTTTTACTTCATGGTTTTTGTCCATAAAAGCGTATAATACACCAATATGATGCTCGACCTGCGCTGGTATCGGGGCCTGTTCCTGCGGAGCACCCGCTTCAACAAATACACGTTCCTCGACCTCCGGCAGCGCCGGTGCGGGGTTCGGAGAATGCCCGTTGAAGGGCTGCGTTGATGCGCCATTATTGTCGGCGCGTTTTAAAAAACTAAACATAGGCTCAAATTATTACGATCGGTACTTTGAATTTACTGTGGCCTCGTTGGTGACAGCTTTTGCATAACGTAATCAGCAGGTGGTCCGGATAATCCCAGGGCACTTTAAAGCCCTTGGCGGCCTTGACATATTGGTACTGGCGGTGGTGCACCAGGAGCTCGTCAGTGCCTTTGCAAATCACGCAACATTCTTTATCCCGGGCCATGATCTCACTTCGCTTTGACCGCCAACGCGGGTCGAACAATAAATGGCCGTAAGAGCCGTGGGGCGGCAATACCGCCATTTCGTCCCCGGCTTTTTCCGTAGTTTGCCCATCGTCACGGCGGTAGCGGCCAACCTGCTTTTGGCTGCCAATTCCAGCTGTGTCGTAACGATTGATTTGCATAATGAGTGATAAGGTTTAAGTTTATTGACCGCTCCAACTGAACCCGACCGCGAGTTGTGCGCAGAAAATCCTGTCGAGACCACCGTTATGTTTATTAATGACGCTTACTACTTGATCCATTACACTATAGGTATCTGTGGCACCATATTTCAATAAGGTCGTATTCGGCAACTGTTGGGTGACACCAATACTGGTGTTTCGACTTACGCCGACGATACTGTCGTGATACCCTAATGATTTAAGCTCAGTTTTGATTTCTGTATGATTTCGTTTAATGTCGTATGTGATGATAGTATCCATTGCATGCTGTCTATTAATAATTTCGTGTTATCGTTATAATCGGCGACTCCAGAGTTGCCGCTTCTGTTTGCATACCTTTCCCTGAATTAAGAAAGCCAGTCGTAATCAATTAGGTGAGTCAGGTTATCGGTAAGCTTGTTGTCCGGATTGGATCGCAAGTAGCTGTTGTTAACGACGGCTACCTTTTCTCCATCCTTCCAAAAAGCAGCAGAATAATTCCAAATCCATGTTACAGCCTCGTTTGACGAGTTATTCAATAACGCCACCGCATCTGCCTTGGATTTTTTAGTTGCTCTGGTAAAACCCTTCTCAGTTGCGGTATGGAAAGCGTAATGGGTGATTACGCCGTCTTTATCTTTCCATACACCTGAAATTTTGTAATTAGCCATTTCTTTAAGTATTTTAATATTTAATACTCAAAAGTAGGATAGGGAAGGCGGGTATTTTTACGGGAAACCGTAAACGTTAATTCGTGATATGGTGCACGTATTTCTCCAAAATATGAGTGGTCATGGGCAACACTCTCCGGTTGGTATCCAAGGGGTTGGGGCCGCTGTCTGTGTAAAATTCCACCCTGCCTTTATAATTACTATACCAAACTTTGCGTACAGATTGATAGGTAAGTGTGTCCGGTTTGGTGATGCGTTTAAAATTATCAATAAGTTCGTGTTTGATCGGATAGTGCGGCGCGGCGGCGGACTTGTCATTGCATTCGATGCATTCATAATGGTCGTCGTTCCAGATCATACAGCCCTCTTTGCCAGTACATTGTTTTATTGTCTTTTTCGCAACCAGGTACCAGCTCATTCCTGCAATGATGACAGCTGCTAAAATCCATAAAAATTTGTAGTTATTTCTTTTTGCCTGAATCGGGGGCGGCGCTAATGGTGGCTCTGTCGGCCAGGGTTTTTCACCATTTGGATCGGTCATTACTTCGGTCGGCGCAGGCTTTACGGGCGGACCAATAATATCTGTGTTCTGCAGATTCGGATGAAATGGACGGGGTTTAAAGCCTATTAACAGAGCTAGTAAATTTATATTTCTGATATTGGTAGCTATTGATCTCTCGGCTAATAGGTTCACCAATGGCCGAAACGGGTCGGCCTTGCCGATCTGAAATGCCTTGTGATAGCCGGCCACATCTGCTTTTTCCCCTACAAAAGACTGCAATATATTTTCGTCACCTGTACTTAGTGCTGTGCCTTGTTCGCAAAACCTTAGAATTTTAGCTTTGATACTGGCAGGTGTTGGCACTAACAACTCCGAAGGCAATCGCTCGTCTTCCAGTTGCCTGTCGTAGTCCGCCAGGACCAATTTTTTATACTCAGACTCAGACATTTTCAAATATTTCAGGGATAAATCTAAAACAATTTTTGGAATTCCATTCGCATTTCCGGAATCGCACCGGAAATAATGGAAATACTGGAACCGATTGATTGTAAGTCGGTTATACTATTTCATATTTGCTTTACGAAACCGAATCGAACGGTTTCTACCGGGCAAAGAAAGCGGAGGTAATCATCCGGCTTGGGAAGCGGTGAAAGCTTCCGCGATCAATGCCCGACACTTCCCAAAAAATGTAAGAGGCGCCTCTTACGCGGTTTGCAGCTACGCTCCGGGACAGTCCCGGGGCGGCCTGCAGGATTTATTCACCTTTTAAATTTTTTGAAAATGCTAAACATATTTTTAGCGTTATGGCTGGCTTTTGCCTGCCCGGCGCATAATCCTAACAATCTAAGTGGATCTGGCTCAATTGTTACAGCCGACAGCGGCACAGGCGGGGACAACGGTTCTATTCCGCCACCACCGCCACCTCCGCCACCCGGCAATTGAGGTTCCTGGTGTTAGCAACAAGGCAAGCGAAAGTTTGCCTTGTTTCTGCTGTTATTTATTATCTTAGCAGCAACAACCTTGAAAACGCTATCACCGATATGGCTCCTGCTTTTACTGTTCCCGGCTTGCCAGAAACCGAAATCAAAACTTGTGGACCAATGGCCGGACTACCGGAAAGCTTATAGCTTCTTAGCGACGAACCGGGATTCAGCTTTTTACTACTTCAACCGGGCCGCTTCGAATTCCGCAGACAGGGTGCAAATCGCGCTGGCCTATTACAATATGGCGCTGATCCAGGCTAATGCGGGGGATGACTACGGCGCCCAGGAAAGCCTGACATTATCGCTAAAAAAGCTGGATGAACATACCAACGCAGACCGGGCTTACCTGACATCCGATTACAATCAATTGGGAATGACATTTTATAACTTGGGCGAAAACGAGCAGGCTATCCAATATTATCAATTGGCACTCAAGTTCGTGGACAATCCCAAGTTCCGTCCATATATTTTAAATAATGAAGGAAATTCATACCAGTATCTGAAGGATTACACCAAATCCATTGCTTGCTACCAGGCAGTACTGAAGTTAACCGGCAAAACCGGCGCCGTATATGCGCGCGTGCTGACCAACCTGGCCAATACGGAATGGTTGCAGGAACATCATTATAATGCGGTGCCGGAATTGCTTGAGTCGCTGGCGATCCGGGTCCGTGAGAACGACTTATGGGGCCAAAATTCAAGTTATGCGCACCTGGCTGATTATTACATGGCTACCAAACCGGATTCTGCCCTTTGGTATGCGCAGAAAATGCTCGCTATTGCCAAGGTCCTTCCGAGTCCGGACGATCAGCAGCAGGCTTTACAAAAGCTTGTTTTGCTTTCATCACCAGTGAAATCAAAAACCTATTTCCGACAATATCAGGCTCTTGGCGATAGCCTTCAATCTGCGCGCAATGTGGCGAAAAATCAATTTGCGGTGATCCGGTACAATGTTGAAAAAGCAAGGACAGAAAATCTGGAGCTGCAAAAGAAAAATACCGAACGGCGTTATCAACTGTTCGGGGTGCTTGCAACAGCCGGGCTGGCAGCTATACTTGGCCTATGGCTTTACAGAAAACGCCGGCAGCGTTTGCAATCGGAAGCCGAAAAAGAGATTCGCGAAAGCCGCTTGCAACTGTCACAAAAAGTACACGATCAGGTAGCAAACGGTATTTACAGTATCATGAGTGAAGTAGAACACAGCCAGGAACTCGATAGAACAACCTTGATCGATAAGTTAGATAATATTTATGAGGTGTCCAGAAATATCGCGCATGATGAGCCAGGAGCGGATGACGACTTTACCAAGCGGATCAACTCTTTGTTGAACGCTTTTAAAAGGCCTGCTATCCGGCTGGCCGTCAGCGGAAATGAGACCGAACTTTGGCAACGGGTAAGCAAAGATGCAAAACAGCAGTTGGAGCTCGTCCTGCAGGAATTAATGGTCAATATGAGTAAACATAGCCAGGCGACACTAGCGCATGTCGGTTTTGTGATTGAACAGGGTTATCTGAAAATAGAATGCCGTGATAATGGGGTGGGTATGACCAACCCTGATAAATCAGGCAAGGGGCTACAGAATACGGTTTCCCGTATTAAACGGCTGAACGGGCGCGTTACATTTGATACACAAGCCGCTACAGGTTTTTGCATATTTATTCACTTGCCGCTTGCTTTGTTATGAAATTTGAAAATATACTTGTCACAGAAGACCAGGACATGGCGAACCTTTCGCTGCGCATTACGCTGGAAGAATTACAACTTCCGCGACCTCACCATGCCTATTATTGTGACCATGCCTTAACGATGATCACGACAGCGCTACGGGATGGCCGCCCTTATGATTTACTGGTCACCGATCTTTTTTTTCAGGTGGATGGTACCACCAAACAGTTACCTGATGGAATAGGGCTGATCAAATCTGCCAAGCAGCTACAACCCGACTTGAAAATATTGGTCTTCTCTACAGAAAGCCGCCAGGCCGCCATTCGTCGCCTGTATGACGAATTTTACATTGATGGCTTTGTCCGTAAGGCAAGGGGCGATGCACAGGATTTGAAAAACGCGATCGAACAAATTGCCAAAAACAGGCGGTATTATCCCCGTGACTACCGCTCAACTGCTACACAGGATAATCAACACGCCTTTACAACCTATGATAAAACAATTATTCGCTTGCTTGCCGACGGATATGCACAAAAGAATATTCCTGCATGGCTGGAAAATAATGATATACAGCCGTCTGGTCTGAGCAGCGTCGAAAAACGCCTTAGCCTGATCAAAACGGCGATGGGTTTTACAAAAAACGAGCAACTTGTCCTGTTTTGTAAGGAAATGGGATTAATATGATTTGCCAAAAAGATAATTTAACTTTGATTATGAAGACGTTAATGCTGTTCCTGTTTTTGATGGCTGATACCAGTCCTATCCCTACAACTACAGTCTATATTTGTAGTGGCGCAAAGGGTAAAAAGTATCACCTGCGCGCCGATTGCCGTGGCCTAAGTCATTGTTCGCATCGGGTCGTGAAAATGAAATTGTCGGATGCAGAGAAGGAGGGGCGTACGCTTTGCGGATTTGAGAAGTAATAATTTCCTTAAATTTCCTTGTTACGGGAAACCGTAAAAAGCGCGGATGATGAACTGCGATATTTGAATTTTAACTCTAAAGATTCATTATCATGGAAACAATTCAAGCGATTAAACCTGGTCCAAAACCAAAAACCGAAGAAGGGCAAGACGACAGAAGAAGGCGGGTTGACCCTCCAAACCAACCAAAACATCCCGGATTAAAGCCGCATATTCACAAATCAGGTGAAAAACGCTAAGGGGTATCCTTATAAATTTTAATCATATCTCATTTCTTAAACTTCTATTTATTCATTTATTAAATTTTATTTTATCATGTCAGCAGCTTATGTAGAACACAGGCCTATTTCTTCAGACAAGAATGCGCCTACCGACCATCATGTGGTCATCGTTAACGGCGCTTCGGTTGGCGGTAACTTTAAGACCCAACGCGAGGCAAAGGACTATGCCTGTAATCAGGGCTACAGCCCGGTGCATGTTGCGCGGGAACGCCACCTGCAAAACAGGGATATTCCTGATCATTGGAGAAAAGATCCTTGCTAATCTAAGGGTTGTTCAAAGCAGCCGGCGTATCGGTATTCGTCGGCTTCTTTTTGTTTTTTCAGGTTGATCTTAGGACGGTTAAAAAATATGGATGTCAGCTACCATTTTGAGCCAAAGGATAAGTAAGGTTTAAATCAGTACGTATCCGTACATTTAGATCAATAAAACTTAAAAATAACTATCATGGATATGCTTGTATACTTACTTGCCGGCCTTGTTGTCGGCACGCTACTGGGCTGGTTTATCGCCAAAGCCAGTAAACCCAAATTATCCGCTGGTTCCAGTGAGGAATACATAGAACTGGATAAGGCCTTTACAGCCTATCGGGCAACTTGCGAGGCAAACTTGCAAAATGCTGAAAAAAGCATGAACGAGTTGTCAACCGAAAACAAAGAGCTTGTTAAGACGCTCGAAACAACGCAATATACACTTGCTGAAACCAAAGAGCATTTGGGGATTCTATCCGCCAATTACAAATCTCTGGAAGCGGTTTTGGAAACCGAAAAGGAGAAAAACAGCAGCCTGACCAAAGAAAACGGTACAATCACACTCGAACTCAATAAAACCTATCAAAATCTGGCGACCGCGAATGCTGATTACAAAGGCACATTAGACTTGTTGCAGTCCGAAAAGAATGCGCTTGGTCAACTCAAAACCGAGTTGAAAACTGTAACCGATGATTTAAACAACAGGAACCAGGCGCTGGCAACAGCCAATGCGGACAACAAAGCTCTGAACGATAAGCTTATAACCCAGAAAAGCGAAATGGAAGAACTGGGTAAAAAGTTTAATATCGAGTTCGAAAACATTGCCAACAAAATACTGGAAACCAAAACGGAGAAATTTACAGAGCTGAACAAAACCAATCTCAAGGATATTTTAGATCCGTTGGGCGAGCACCTGAAAGAATTTAAAACCAAGGTGGAGGAAGTGTACGATAAGGAATCGAAAGAACGCTTCTCCCTTGGGGAAAAAGTTAAAGAGTTGTCTTTATTGAACCAAATGATCAGTGAAGATGCGAAGAATCTAACCAAAGCGCTGAAAGGTGAAGCGAAAACACAAGGCAATTGGGGCGAAATGATCCTTGAAAGCATTTTGGAACGTTCCGGCTTAGTTAAGGACCGCGAATATTTTATGGAGCATGAACTGCTTGGCGAAGATGGCAAACCATTACGGTCAGATTCGGAGGGAAAGAAAATGCGCCCGGATGCAGTTATCAAATACCCGGATAACCGCAGTGTCATCATCGATTCGAAAGTTTCGCTGAGCGCTTTTACCCGCCTGATCGCTTCCATCGATGTGGAAGAACAAAAGAAGGAACTGGCCGCCCACGTTACCGCAATAAAAGCCCACATCGTTTCGCTTAGCGCCAAAGGGTACGACGATTACGATAAGGCCCTTGACTTTGTCATGCTGTTTGTTCCGAGTGAACCTGCCTATATAGCTGCACTGCAGAGCGATCCTGATTTATGGAACTTTGCCTACGACAAAAGGATACTTTTATTGAGCCCAACGAACCTGATTACTTCGTTGAAGCTGATAGTCGATCTTTGGAAAAGAGAGTATCAGAACCGCAATGCTATTGACATTGCCGAAAGAGGGGCTAAGCTTTATGATAAATTTGTTGGTTTCGTTGAAAATCTCACCGATGTCGGCGAGCACCTGGACAAGGCCAAAGGGAAATATGATGACGCTTTCAAACAGCTTAGCACAGGCAAAGACAACCTGGTGCTGCAAACCAGTAAGCTGAAGGACCTGGGTCTAAAAAACAAA
>Ga0207054_1009_pt1 | contig 108530 bp, 105 predicted proteins | sample Alteio_BWMinCont_60_FD_153288 | JGI IMG/M metagenome (GOLD analysis project Ga0207054, IMG submission 153288) | Enriched cells from forest soil in Barre Woods Harvard Forest LTER site, Petersham, Massachusetts, United States -... | ecosystem: Environmental > Terrestrial > Soil > Temperate forest... | reverse complement strand
GTCACCGTCAACTAACATACGCTGACCGGGGAAACCATGTACTACCTGGTCATTCAATGATATACACAAGGAGTACGGAAACCCGTGATAGTTTAAAAATGCGGGCACCCCTCCGTTATCACGGATAAAAGTTTCTGCAAGTTTATTTAGTTCGATTGTTTTAACGCCCGGGCCAATTACTTTCGCAATCTCCCCAAGTGTTTTGGAAACAAGTAAAGAACTTTCCCTTATGAGTTCTATCTCTTCGATAGACTTATAATTGATCTTTGACATGTTAATTTATCAGATAACCGCCTGGCCGGTGCCGCCCGCAGGAATAGGTGTACGACCTTTGATCCTGCCAGTTTTCATTAAACCATCGTAATGGCGCATCAATAGGTGGCTTTCAATTTGTTGTAACGTATCAAGCACAACCTGTACAAGGATAATTAATGACGTTCCGCCAAAAAACCTTGCAAAGCCCTGGTTAATATGTACCATACTTGCAAACGCAGGTATAATCGCCACAATGGCAAGGGCAATAGACCCAGGCAGTGTAATACGTGAAATTACACCATCTAAAAATTCCCCGGTTGACCTTCCTGGCTTGATGCCCGGAATAAAACCGCCATTCTTTTTCATATCCTCGGCCATTTGGTTAGGATTAACCGTAATTGCCGTATAGAAGAATGTGAACAGTATAATTAATATGGCAAACAATATATTATGCCCCCATGAGGTATAGTCAGACAATGACATTAAGATAGGGTTTGATGCCGCCTTTGGAAAAAACTGCGATAGCGTTGCCGGTATAAACATTAACGCCTGTGCAAATATGATAGGCATTACACCTGCTGCTGTCACCTTTAAAGGTATGTACTGTCGTACACCGCCGTATTGTTTATTACCAACTATACGCTTTGCATATTGCACCGCAACCTTTCGGGTACCCTGCATTATCAATATAGTAAACATTACAACCGCAATAAGGGCTACCATTTCAACTACAAAAACAACTAACCCGCCCGCGCCTGATGTACGCGATTGAAATTCGTTTAGAAACGCACCGGGAAGGGCCGAGATAATACCGATCATGATGATGAGCGAAATACCGTTACCAATACCTTTATCTGTTATTTTTTCACCCAGCCACATCACAAACATAGTACCTGAGGTAAGTACGAACATATTTAAGATAGTGAAATATGGGTTAGCAATAAGCATTTGATCAGCTGTGATCTGTGATTTCAGGTATCCGATGGCCTGCAATGCTGTGATACCTATGGTAAGGTAACGTGTCCATTGATTTAGTTTGTTACGCCCGCTTTCGCCTTCTTTCTGCAATTTAGCGAAATATGGCACCGCAATACCCAATAGTTGCACCACAATAGAAGCCGAAATGTAAGGCATTACCCCCAACGCAAAAATTGAGGCGTGCGAAAACGCCCCCCCCGAAAACATATTCAGCAAGCCGGTTATTCCGCTGGCGTCCTTGTTACTAAGCGTTGCAGGATTAACCCCCGGTAGGATCACGAATGAGCCTACGCGATATATCAAAAGAAATAAGAGTGTGTTTATGATACGCACTCTCAAGTCATCGATCTTCCAGATATTGGATAATGTGGTGAAAAATTTCTTCATCCTAAAATTATAGCTTAACTATGGTACCACCAGCTGCTTCAATCGCTTTTTGCGCTGTAGCAGTAAACGCGTGTGCTTTAACTTCTAATTTGGCTTTCAGTTCGCCACGACCTAATATTTTAACCACGTCGTTACGTGAAACCAGGCCATGTTCTTTCAGCGTATCAAAATCAACTGATGATAATGTATATTTTTCAGTTAATGCTTGCAGCACATCAAGGTTTACACCAGTGTATTCAACACGGTTAGGGTTTTTAAAGCCTACCTTAGGTACACGGCGCTGTAAAGGCATTTGACCACCTTCGAAGCCCACCTTACTGCTTGTGCCTGAACGTGAACCAGCACCTTTATGGCCACGGGTTGATGTTCCGCCACGGCCCGAACCTGTACCACGGCCAATTCTTTTTCTATTTTTAGTAGAACCTTTTGCAGGTTTAAGATTACTTAAATTCATGATATTAAATATTTTCTACTGCTACCAGGTGATTAACTTTTTTAACCATACCTATTATAGCTGCAGTTGCTTCAACTTCTACACTGTGGTTGATCCTTTTTAACCCCAGGGCCTCAACTGTCCTTTTTTGGCGCTCACTTCTATCGATCACGCTCTTAATCTGTGTTATTTTGATTTTTGCCATGACTGATTATCCGTTAAAAACTTTACCTATACTAACGCCGCGGTGTTGTGCCACTGTATAAGCATCACGTAATTGTGATAATGCCGATACGGTTGCCTTAACCACGTTGTGCGGGTTTGATGAACCTTTTGATTTTGCCAATACATTGTGGATACCTGCCGACTCTAACACCGCACGCATCGCACCACCAGCAATTACACCGGTACCGTTAGCAGCAGGCTTTATAAAAATAAAACCGCCTGAAAACTTACCAATTTGCTCATGAGGCACAGTACCGTTAATGATCGGAACTTTTACCATGTTCTTTTTTGCATCGTCAATGCCTTTTGCAATAGCTTCTGTAACCTCTTTAGCTTTACCCAAACCGTAACCTACAACACCGTTTTCATCACCTACTACCACAATGGCAGAGAAACTGAAAGTACGGCCGCCTTTGGTTACTTTGGCTACACGCTGTATGCTCACCAGGCGATCTTTTAATTCGATCTCGCTGGTTTTTACTCTTTTTATATTGATTGTTGACATCTCTTTATTATTTATTGATTTATTGAATTATTGATTTATTGAATTATCAGTTGATTTATAATTATTCGTTTACCATCTCAATATTCATTTCAATCAGTAATTCACTAATTCAGTAATTCAATAATTAAAAATTTAAACCGCCTTCACGTGCACCATCAGCAAGTGATTTAACACGACCATGGTATAAATACCCGTTCCTGTCGAAAACCACATCCTTGATCCCTGCAGCAATTGCTTTTTCGGCAACCAATTTGCCTACTGCAACCGACTGGTCGATCTTGGTGCCTTTTTCAGCATTGAAATCTTTTGATAAAGATGATGCCGACACTAATGTTTTTCCGCTCACATCGTCAATGATCTGCGCATAAATACCCTTATTGCTTCTATATACTGACAGGCGGGGACGTGATGAAGAACCTGAAAGGCGCTTCCTGATACCCATCTTAATCCTGTCTCTTCTTGATAATTTTGCTCTGGCTCCCATGACGATTATTTTTTAGATGCTGATTTACCTGCTTTTCTTCTCAATACTTCGCCAACAAACTTGATACCTTTACCCTTGTAAGGCTCTGGTGCACGCAGCGAACGTATTTTTGCCGCTACCTGGCCAATCAGTTGTTTATCTATCGACTCCAGAATAATTGTTGGGTTTTTACCCTTTTCAGCAGTTGTTGAAACTTTAATTTCTTTTGGTAACTCAAACACATAGTGGTGAGAATATCCCAGCACAAGGTCTAATGTATTACCGGTATTGGTTGCACGATAACCTACACCAACTAATTCCTGCTCTAATTTATAGCCGGTTGTTACGCCAACTACCATGTTATTGATTAAAGCACGGTATAAGCCGTGTAATGCTTTATGACGTTTTTGATCAGAAGGGCGTTTTACAACCAGTTGTCCTTCTTCAACCTCAACAGTGATATCACTGTCAACGGCCTGGTGCAACTCACCTTTAGGGCCTTTTACAGTAACAACATTATCTGCCGATACGGTGAAAGTTACTCCCTGGGGTAGTGCTATAGGTGATTTTCCTACTCTTGACATTGCTTAATTTCCTCCTATTAATATACGTAGCATAATACTTCGCCACCAACATTTTGTGTACGGGCTTCTTTATCGGTCATTACACCTTTAGAAGTCGACAGGATGGCGATACCTAAACCATTTAATACTCTTGGCATATTATCCATGCCTGCGTATTTCCTCAAACCTGGTTTACTGATGCGCGAAATGCTGCGTATAGCAGAAATTTTTGTTATCGGGTGGTATTTCAAAGCTACCTTAATAGTACCTTGAGGACCATTGTCTTCAAACTTAAAATTGGCAATGTAACCTTTGTCGAAAAGCACTTTCGTGATTTCCTTTTTCAGATTTGATGCAGGAATTTCAACAACCCTATGGTTGGCCTTAATAGCATTCCTTACTCTTGTAAGATAATCTGCGATTGGATCTGTATTCATTTTATTGTTTTATGATGGTAGTATCCTTAGACTTGCCATCGGTTAATTATTCTATAGCTTAAAGCGGAAAGCAGAAAGACCAAAGCTTTTTGCTTTTAGCTTTCGCCTCAATTACCAACTCGCTTTCTTAATCCCCGGGATCTTGCCTGCAAGGGCCATATCGCGGAAAGTTACGCGTGAAATACCGAACTGGCGCATGTAGCCCCGTGGGCGGCCTGTTAATTTGCAACGGTTGTGCAATTTTACAGGGGATGATGCTTTTGGCAATTTATCCAAACCAGCGTAATCGCCGGCTTCTTTAAGAGCCGCTCTTTTTTCAGCGTATTTAGCTACTAATTTAGCGCGTTTAACTTCACGTGCTTTTACACCTTCTTTAGCCATTATACTTTTTGATTTTTAAATGGTAATCCAAATTGTTTCAACAACTCCAATGCTTCCACATCATTTGTTGCCGAGGTTACAAAGGTAATATCCATACCCTGTATTTTATTGATCTTGTCAATATTGATCTCGGGGAATATGATTTGTTCTGATATACCCAAAGTATAGTTTCCACGTCCGTCAAAACCTTTATCGTTGATGCCTTTGAAATCGCGGATACGCGGTAAAGCAATAGCAATCAAACGGTCTAAAAATTCGTACATGGTATTGTCACGTAAAGTAACACGTACGCCGATAGGCATGTTTTTACGTAACTTAAAGTTCGAAATATCTTTCTTGGATTTCGAAGAAACTGCCTGCTGACCAGTAATAGTAGTCAATTCGGTAATTGTACTTTCGATAAGTTTTTTATCAGTAGTAGCGCCGCCAACACCCTGGTTGATAGCTATCTTCTCCAGCTTAGGCACCTGCATTACGCTTTTGTACTGAAATTTATCTTTCAGTGTGGAGCGAATCTCGTCCTTATACTTTGTTTTTAATCTTGGTACGTATTCCATTACTTAATTTCCTCTCCTGATATTTTTGCCACTCTAACTAATTTACCGGCTTCATTTCTTTTACGGCCAACGCGGGTTGGTTTACCTGTTTTAGCATCAATCAGCATCAGGTTTGAAATGTGTATGGCAGCTTCCTGTTTTGAAATTCCGCCATTTGGTTTAGCTGCATTCGGCTTAGTATGTTTTGATACCATGTTTGCACCTTCAACAATAGCGCGGCCTTTATCTAATATTATTTCTAATATTCTGCCTTGCGATCCTTTTGAATCACCGGCTATAACCTTTACCAGATCACCTTTTTTGATCTTAATTTTGGCAGGTTGTTCGTGTTTTTTCTTTTCCATGTTACAGTACCTCCGGTGCTAATGATACAATTTTCATAAATTGTTTCTCACGTAATTCTCTTGCAACCGGGCCAAAGATACGTGTGCCTCTCGGCTCATCCTGGTTATTTAACAAAACTGCGGCATTGTCGTCAAAACGGATATATGAACCGTCTTTTCTGCGGATCTCTTTTTTTGTACGTACCACCACGGCTTTTGAAACAGTACCTTTTTTAACGTTGCCTGATGGCAGGGCGCTTTTTACGGTAACTACTATCTTATCGCCGATAGAGGCATACCTTTTACCGGTACCGCCCAATACGCGGATCACTAAAACTTCTTTAGCGCCGCTGTTATCAGCTACATTTAATCTCGATTCCTGTTGTACCATTTTATTTAGCCCTTTCTAAAATTTGAACTAATCTCCAGTTTTTGTTTTTGCTCAGCGGGCGTGTTTCCATAATCAATACGGTATCGCCTATACCACAGGTATTTTCCTGGTCGTGGGCCATAAATTTGGTTGTTTTCTTAACGAACTTACCATAGATAGGGTGTTTTACTTTCCTTTCTACAGCAACAACAATAGATTTTTCCATCTTATTGCTAACTACCAGGCCGGTACGTGTTTTTCTTAAATTTCTTTCTTCCATTTTTCCCGATGCTTAAAAATTATTCAGAAGCCGCTGCCGCTTTACGCTTTGTTAATTCAGTGTTTATGCGGGCGATGTCCTTACGTACTTTTGTAATACGCAAAGGGTTTTCAATAGCCGAAACTGCGTGTGCAAATTTCAGTTTGGTAAGATTTGCTTTCTCTTCGCCGGCCCTGGCAACCAATTCTTCAGTTGACAACTCTAAAATTTCTGAGTTCTTCATTTTGTTTTTATTTGTTGTAATGTTGGAGGGTTGTAATGTTGTAATGTTCTTGTTTGCTGGTTGAAAAGTTCAATCCAACTTTACAACATTTCAACTTTACAACGTTTCAACAACTCTTCAAATTTATGCTTCTACGTAATCCCTACGTACTATAAACCTTGTTTGCACAGGCAACTTTTGTGCTGCCAGGCGTAATGCTTCCTTAGCAACATCTAAAGGAACGCCTTCAGCTTCAAAAATGATCCTTCCGGGGCGTACAACTGCAACCCAGTATTCGGGTGCACCTTTACCTTTACCCATACGTACTTCTGCCGGTTTTTTGGTTACAGGCTTATCAGGAAATATTCTTATCCAAACCTGGCCTTCACGTTTCATAAAACGTGTTACAGCAATACGTGCAGCTTCTATCTGGCGGCTGGTGATCCAGGCCGCTTCAAGTGATTTTATACCGAAAGATCCGAATGAAAGCTCAGCACCACGAGTGGCGTTTCCCTTCATCCTGCCTTTTTGCATCTTTCTGAACTTCGTTCTTTTTGGCTGTAGCATTTTCTTAAGTATTGAGATGTGAGATGTGAGATATGAGGTATGAGATTATAAATCCCGGTACCTTTATCAAAAATCCTCTATCCTATTTATTTTATCACTTTATACTTCTCAATTTGATGATCAACCCGACATATTCTCATATCTCAAATCTCACATCTATTTAAATTATCTCTTTCCTGGTCCACCCGGGCGATTTCCACCTGGACGGCTACCGCCGCCACCAGCACCACCGCCGCGATTTCCACCGCCGCCGGCACTACCACGATTCCCGCCTGGTCCACCCGGTCCGCCTCTGCGGTCACCGCCTGGTTTCCTGTCGCCCCGGCGTTCTCCACCGCGCTCGCCGCCTCTTTCGTTGCCACGGCCGCCGAAGCCTGCCGCGCCACCTTCAGGGCGTCCGCCTTTACCGCTTGCGCTGCTTGCGCCACCGATGTTTGGTGATAAGTCGCGTTTGCCGTAAACTTCGCCTTTGCAAATCCAAACTTTAACCCCTATTTTTCCATAAGTGGTTAATGCTTCGGCTAATGCATAATCGATGTCTGCGCGGAAAGTATGCAATGGAATCCTTCCTTCTTTATATTGTTCTGTACGTGCCATTTCCGCACCGCCTAAACGGCCTGATGTCATCACCTTTATTCCTTCAGCACCCATTCTCATGGTTGAAGCAATAGTAGTTTTCATGGCACGACGGAATGAAATACGCGCTTCGAGTTGTTTTGCTATGCCTTCAGCAACTAATTGTGCATCAAGCTCAGGGCGTTTTATCTCGAATATATTTATCTGAACGTCTTTTTTGGTCAGTTTCTTTAACTCTTCTTTTATCTTATCAACTTCCTGACCGCCTTTACCTATAACAATACCCGGGCGTGCTGTGTGGATAGTTATGGTGATACGTTTTAAAGTACGCTCGATAACTACCTTTGATACACCACCTTTTGAAATACGTGCTGCTATATATTTACGGATCTTTTCGTCTTCAACTAATTTGTCGGCATAATGATTGCCACCGAACCAATTAGAATCCCAACCTCTGATGATTCCTAACCTGTTACCTATTGGATGTGCTTTCTGTCCCATTTCAAATTAATTGTTATCGTTTTTACTATCTACGATCAGGTGTACATGGTTTGAGCGTTTACGGATACGGTATCCTCTTCCTTGCGGAGCAGGGCGTAACCTTTTTAACTGGCGGCCGCCGCCTACTGAAACCTCTTTAACATATAAGTTACTGTCTTCAACACGTTTGTCTTCATTTTTTTGTTCCCAGTTTTTGATGGCCGATAACAAAAGCTTTTCAACACGTATTGCCGCTTCTTTATTTGTGTATTTTAATATGTATAATGCTTTTTCAACATTTACACCACGGATCAGGTCAACCACCAAACGCATTTTGCGGGGCGAGGTTGGGCAGTTCTGTAGCTTTGCGATTGAAGCGCCGCCTTGCTGAGCTTTTTCCTCTTCTTTGCGTTGCCTGATCAGTACAGACTTTTTTACTTTTTTAATTGCTTCTTCCATTGCCTGTTATTTTTTCTTTTCTGCGTGACCGCGGAATGTACGTGTTGGTGCAAACTCTCCCAGCTTGTGTCCAACCATGTTTTCTGTTACGTACACAGGGATAAATTTATTACCGTTGTGTACTGCGAATGTATGACCAACGAAATCAGGAGAGATCATGGAACGACGTGACCATGTTTTTACAACCGATTTCTTGTTTGAATCATTCAGCACCGCAACCTTTTTGTCAAGGTTGTGATCGATGTAAGGTCCTTTTCTAATTGAACGAGCCATTATTTTTTCCTTCTTTCAATGATATAACGATCCGATGTTTTCTTTTTGTCACGGGTTTTAAAGCCTTTAGCTAATAAACCTTTGCGTGAACGTGGATGACCACCTGAGGCTCTTCCCTCACCACCACCCATAGGGTGATCTACCGGGTTCATGGCTACACCACGTACCCTTGGCCTGCGGCCTAACCAGCGTTTGCGGCCGGCTTTGCCTAATACAGCGTTAGCTTTTTCGCCATTTGAAACCGTGCCGATAGTTGCCAAACAAGTCGACAGTATCATACGGGTTTCGCCTGAAGGCAATTTGATGATGGCATATTTACCATCACGTGCTGATAACTGTGCATAAGTACCGGCGCTGCGCGCTATGATACCACCCTGGCCAGGGTTAAGCTCAATATTGTGGATGATAGAACCCAGCGGGATGCTCTTAAGTGGTAAAGTATTACCAACTTCGGGAGCTACACTATCGCCTGACAGAACAACCATACCCACGGTTAATCCTTCAGGGGCTATCATATATCTTTTTTCACCATCAACAAAGTGTAGTAATGCTATACGTGCCGACCGGTTAGGATCATACTCGATAGTTGCAACCTTTGCAGGGATATCAAACTTATTGCGTTTGAAATCAATTAACCTGTAAGCTTGTTTATGGCCACCACCCATATAGCGCATGGTCATTTTACCGCTGTTGTTACGTCCGCCTGATCTTGTGTTCGCCGAAACAACCAACGTTTTTTCAGGAACGTTTGTTGTAATATCCGACGTAGAAGTATCTATGCGGAAGCGGGTACCGGGTGTAACCGGTTTAAATCGTTTAACTGCCATCTCTTTAGTTATATACCGCTATAAAAATCTATTACCTCTCCGCTTTTCAACGTAATGATCGCTTTTTTGTAAGTAGCGGCACGTCCTGAAACGGCGCCGGCCTTAGTATTGCGGGTCTTTAGTTTTCCAACGTATTTCATAGTGTTTACAGCCTTAACAGTAACACCATACATAGCCTCAACGGCTCCTTTAATCTGAATTTTGTTAGCCCTGTGATCAACTTTGAAAGCATAACGGTTAAGCTTCTCGGTTAATTGAGTTACTTTTTCAGTAAGTAAGGGTTTCTTTAAAATTTCCATAATTACTTAGCGAATGCTTCCTCCAAAGTTTTTAACGCACCTGCTGTCAATAAAAGTTTGCCGGCATTCAACACATCATAAGTGTTAAGTTGATCGGCAGTAACAACCTTTGTTTTTTTCAGGTTCCTGCTTGATAAATACACATTGTTATTTGCAGCGCCCAATACTAATAATGTTTTCACATCAGTAGCATTAAGGTCGGCCACCATTTGTACATAGCTTTTGGTTTTTACAGCATCGAAAGTAAAATCTTCCAGTACTACTATATTATTGTCCTGTGCTTTGTATGATAGGGCTGATTTACGTGCCAGTACTTTCAGTTTCTTGTTTAATTTGAAGCTGTAGTCGCGGGGCTGCGGACCGAATACACGGCCACCACCATTAAACAATGGTGATTTTACACTGCCTGCACGTGCACCACCGGTGCCTTTTTGCTTATATAATTTGCGGGTTGAACCTGCAATTTCATTACGCTGTTTTGATTTGTGTGTACCCTGACGCTGGTTAGCTAAAAACTGCTTAACATCAAGATAGATAGCGTGATCATTTGGCTCGATACCGAATATGGAATCAGAAAGCTGCACCTTGGTGCCCGTTTCTTTGCCTGATATGTTTAATATGTTGACTTCCATCTTATTTATCCACTATTACGAATGAACCCTTAGCTCCGGGGATGGAACCTTTAACTACCAGCAGATTTTGTTCTGCATATACTTTCACCACCTGTAAGTTCTGAACTTTAACACGTTCATTACCCATTTGGCCGGCCATGCGCATACCTTTAAATACACGTGAAGGCCATGATGACGCTCCCATTGAACCTGGTGCACGTAACCTGTTGTGCTGACCGTGAGTTTGCATACCCACACCACCAAAACCGTGACGCTTTACTACACCCTGGAAACCTTTACCTTTTGAAGTACCCACTACGTCAACAAAATCACCGATCTCGAATATATCGACTGTGATAGTATCGCCTAAGTTTTTTTGATCTTCGAAAGTTTTGAATTCAACAAGCCTGCGTTTTGGAGTAGTTCCGGCTTTTTCAAAATGGCCTTTTAAAGGCGCTGAAGTATGCTTGTCTTTTTTCTCACCGTATGCAAGCTGTACAGCTGCATAACCGTCAGTTTCAACAGACCTGATCTGTGTTACCACACAAGGGCCAGCTTCGATCACTGTGCAGGGAATGTTCTTTCCTGCTTCGTCGAATATGCTGGTCATACCTACTTTTTTACCAATTATTCCTGACATTTCTATATTTTTTTGTGCTCATCGTGGCAGTAGGGCCACGTTCAAAGCATATTATCCCCCGTTAAGGGACGGCAAAGATAGGGATTATAAATTAAATGCCAAATAGTTGCGTAAAAAATTTTTATAAATGTTTTGGGAGGGGGGATTGGGTTGATTACGTGAGTGGTTGGTTGAGCGCGGCAAACTCCAAACATGGGCGAAGCTGAGGAATTTTAACTAAAAAATTTCCTTGTATCATAGTTTGCTATCGCTTCTGCTAACCCTTTAGGACTAACGCCATAATTATTCACAATATCAACGTCCGCTCCATTTGAAATAAGGGTTTCAATAAAATATCCATCATCTCCCATATAACCAAACACAGCATTAGATAGAGGCACGTTCCCGTCCTTGTCTTTTGCATTAACGTCTGCACGCCTTGTTAGCAATATATCAAAAACAGCCTTTGATTTCTTAAGTACTGCGAGATGCAACACGGTCCTTTTAGACATTTTGGATTGCTTAGCATTAATATCAATTCCAAAGTCGAGAAATAATCTTACCATATTTTCGACAGGTATTGGGACTACCTCATGATTTCTAACATAGTAGTGCAAAATATTACTGCCATTACTGTCGAAAGAAGCAATGTCGAAATCTTTCAACGCCGCTTCAATTTTGTCGAAAGGTTTGTATAACAAAATCAACTTTAATTCTTCAATGTTTATACCCATTTCTATTTATTTTATTTTCTCGACGGATGCCAAAGATGCAATCAGGATTTTATTTTTAATCCATAGTCTCTTTTTTATGGTATTGACATCGCAGTTGGGACAAAAGTTATTTGATCATCGTTGATACTAATGAAATAGCGATTCCAATTACCAATAATAGAAACCCAAATCTTAACCTTTTATTTCGTTGAATACCTATTTGTCTAAAATGTTCATAATCATCGAACCCATAACCTCCTCTCGCGCAAATGTAGCGCAGGCCAAAAGAGGTGCCGTTCCTCGGACCCCGCTGAAAGGTAATGAAGCTGTACACACATCGTAGCGTCAAAGGCGCTCCCATTAGGTATGGGTGTATTTAGAATTACATAATACACATCTTTCAATTGAGTTTTTTTAAACGAATCCCAATGAGTTTTAACAATTGATTGCGAAAATAGCTTTTCACAACTCAATACAAAAAGTAGTGCTATTAAATAAATTTTTATCTACATTATTTTAAGAGGTTATTGGATAAGTATTTATGGTTTTTCCTTAATTCCTGAATTAACATTGTTTCAAAATAGTGCCTGAGTTCTTGCGGATCTATTGTAATTGATTTAAAACCTAATTCATCAATGTTTTTGAAATCTTTCAATTTTGAACTGGTTGTTTTACTTGCCTTTATTAAATGTTGACGCATCCTTTGTATAGAATACTTACTATGTGTTTGACCTAAATAAAACAGTTCCCAAAAACTGCCTATTTTAATATAGTAAGCATAAATGTTATGTCCCTTGTAATCGTTGGCATTTTTTTTTAACCATTCTTCATTCCTATCGGCAATAGTAGCTATCAATTTAATATCTTCTTGCGACTGGAAATAATTAACTGCGAATAGTAAATGTTTTTTTAAGTGGTCATTAAAGGTTTCTTCAATTTTTATAGTTGTCATTCGTGCGATGAATATGTTTAGTCAGCTGGATAAATCCTCCTCTCGCGCGAGAATGCAGCGCAGACCTAAAGAGGTGGCGTTCTCGTGCGCCGCTGACAGGTAATGAAGCAGGGCGGATGCTGTAACTTCAAAGGCACCCGTAAAAACTTTCGAAGTTTAATTCGATGTTGTTTATTTTAAAAGGCCTCATTGAGGGCTTCGCCGTTTAAAAACTTCGCAAGTTTCACCGCTTCAGGCAACCTGGAGTTTAAAAACCTCAAGTTCTGCCCCGTTTTCAATAGCTGTATTGCCTTTTTCCATTACCAGGCGGGTAATTTCTTCTGAAAGGTAATAATGGCCGCAATTGGCACATACTTCAGCGGGTACGTCTTTGATCAATACAATTGCCCCATCCCTTTCTAAAGTGATCGTTACTTTACCTTTTTCAGTAGTACCAACCTTACATAATGCACATCCCATAATTATTCCCTTTTCGATTTAAAACCAACTTCCCAGATATTTTCATCCGGCTCATACGCAGTAACAATAATACATCTTTCTACGCTATCCTCTTTTCCTAATACAATGTGTATCGGCCTGCTATTAACATATCCTAAGATAAGGTAACTGGGATACGGTTTATCGTGCAGATACGTTGCTATAATTTCCCCGTTATCAACTACTGATTTTACGTTATCAACTGAAATATTCCGTTTAACATTTGAGTGATGGCGTGATCACTGAACAATGTCTCCTTACAAACCATCATTTATTGTATATCCCGGCACCCTTTATTTATGCTTTTTATATCAAATATACAAAACTATAAATTGATTTACATCCAACCCCAATATAATGAAAAGCAAACTCCTCTTGCGCGAATGCAGCGCAGGCCAAAAGAGGTGGCGTTCGTGCCCCGACTAACCGAAAAAGACTTCCGAAGTTTTTAAAACTTCGGAAGTCTGACGGCTTGCCTGCAATTTAAAGCCAAGGTTAAACGCACGATCTAACATAAATACGCCAAAATCCATCTAAATTTCTTGCGGAAAGGAAAATAAGTTGTTTATTTCGCACAAAAGGACCAACCTCATGTCTATCAAAACCGAACTCGGCAAGCTCGAAAAAAAATCGCTTATAGAAATAATTCTCGACCTATATAAAAAGAATAAGTCGGTGCAGGAGTACCTCCATTTTTATATCAAACCTGACGAAGATGGCTTATTTGAAAAATACCGGGCTAAAGTTTATGAAGCATTTTTTCCGAAACGGGGGTTCGGCTACAATCTAAAGCAAGGCAAGCAGAGCATTACCGATTTTAAGAAGCTTGGTCCGTCGGCAGAATCACTGGCTGATCTTATGCTCTTTTATGTTGAAACGGGAGTAAGATTTACAGGTGATTACGGCGATATGAATGAAGCTTTTTACAACAGCATGGAGAGTACATATGCCAACGCATTGAAAATTATTTATAAAGAAAGGCTATTGGATGCCTTTAAACAACGATCTATGCAAATCCTTGACGATACTCAAGACATGGGTTGGGGGTTTCATGACAGTCTATCCGAAATATTTTACCAATTTTATGAATAGTAAATGATCTCCCTTGAGATGCATCACAGGCTTAAAAAGGTGGCGTTCCCCTTCGCCGCTGACAGGTAACAAAGCAATGAAAATGCCGGAACTTCAAACACCCGTAAAAACTTTCGAAGTTTTAAAAACTTCGAAAGTTTGACCGTCTTTACTTCGTGTTAGATTTGACGAGCACAATTTTATATCGTAGTTTTATAAAAACAAGTTATGTTAGCTATCGACAGAATTACATCCAACCCCAATATAATGAACGGCAAACCCTGCATAAGGGGCATGCGGATTAGCGTTTCAATAGTGCTTAATCTTTTAGCTAACGTGATGAGTAAGGAGGAAATTCTTGCTGATTATCCGTACCTCGAAGCTGAAGATATTAAGCAGTGCCTTAATTATGCTGCTTACCTGGCAGAAGGAAGGTTGGTGTAGCATATTACTCCTTTTTACAGCTTACTGCTCTTTCAACAACTTCTTTTTCTGCGCATCAAACTCAGCCTGGGTTAAGGCGCCGGAATCAAGTAACTGTTTTAATTTCTTTATTTCATCGGCTACAGAACCCACCTGCTTTGCGGCAGACTGGGCGCAGGGTACAACTTCGCAGGCTAAAATTGCATCATCTATATATAAGGAGTAATTAAATATCCCACCCGGGAATACTACGAATAAATATTTTTCTGCCCCGCTTAAATTATCTTTCCGTATGCTTTTAATAACAACGCCGCCATTGGTAAATTGCTTTGGTAAACTGCGCGAACGGTTGCCCGGTCCCGGAAGGCCCCTTTCTTCCAGATATAAAAACGAACCGTCGTTGCCTGAGCCTTTGCCCAGCCTTACGGTATCATTTATATGGTACGTTACCCCGTTGGTTGCTTTGTATTCGGTGAGCTTTTGTGCCTGGCTTAAAAATGGCGCCAGCAAGACGCCAATAAATATCAACTTTTTCATGATGTTGCCAATTATTAAGGTTAGTAATGTTTATTATAACCATTAACCCGGCAATATGTTATGAAAATTTTAACGCAGTAACTACAACGATTTTAACCCTTCATCAACTCCTGGCAGCAGGCCTGAATGCAGGCACTACATTATTAACCGGCTTTGTGGTTTGCAGGTAATAAAAAATGGCCTCGATGTCCTCATCTGTCAAATTACTGAAATCCTGCCACGGCATTGGCGGGACAAGCATACGGTCGCCATCCAGACCCTTGTATTTACCATGCCGCAGCGCATTTTTAAACTGGGCTTCCTTCCAGTTGCCGATCCCGGTAGCATCTGATGTAATATTGGCTGCAAAAGATGTTCCCCATGGGCCAATGGCCGCAGTAAGGTCGCCGCTAAATACAACCAGGCCATTTTTTACATCGTCCGCGCTTGCCACCGGAACGGGTGCGTTTGATGGGAAGCCTGACAATATTTTTGCAGGATCGGGAAATGGCCCGTTTGGCCCCATCATTTTTGGCGAATGACAATCATTGCAACCTATGATGGCAACAAGGTAAGCGCCCCGCTTTACAAGGCTGTCTTTTGAGGGCGTGGTGGCAGCGGTAGTATCTTTTACCGCTTTTGCAGATTCGCAGGAATTCAGTAACCATGCAAAAATGCAAATAATGATGACAAAGGTTAGTGCTTTCATGTCCAGGTGAATTTATTTGTGATCAGTAAATTTTAAACTAAAATATAAAAAATTACTGTAAACAAAATAATATCAGATCATTATGATTTTAATTTCTCACGATCTTTGTCAATGGGATCGGCACTTTTACATATGCTAATAAGCTGCCGGTCGGAAAGCAAATCAAACTGCATCAATACCGGAATATTTTTATTGAGGCCTGAGATCCCAGTTTCATGCACAATCATCCAATCCGCAATAATAACGCGAAAATGTTTATTGGCTTTGCTATGGTTGGTATTTTCGTTGGCGGATTGGCTCCAGGCAGCCATATTTTTTCATGCTTATTCTGACTTCGACCCCTCCACATTTAAAAACACAATGCTGGTATGCGGGATACCCAATGTTTTACCGGGCTTAATGGTAAGGTATAGTTTAAGATAACCGTCGGTAATGCCTTTCATTGCCGTGAGGGTTGCTTCTTTAAATTCCGGGTACATCCCCTGTCCTGATTTGCGGAAGGTGAGGTTGCCTTTTTCATCAACAAAACAGGTGTAGGTATAGGCAAAATCATCATAAGCATGATGGATCACAATATGAAAAGTAGGCGAAAGATAAGCATCGTATGATGCACCTCCCTCAACTGCATCAGGCACAGCTTCTTTTTTTACAATAACCAGCTTATTTTTTGATACAAGGCTTGGGGGTTCTGTACCTGCAAAGGCGCTATCTGCTATTTTGTTTGCCAGCTCCGCTTTTGCTTTAATATATAAGGTGTCCTTATGGCTGGGTTTCCAAAGGTTTGCAGTATCGGTATGTAATACGTTTTTTATATAATCATTCGAATAAAAAGTCATGAAAACATGCGTTTTCTCCTCCTGTATTATGTTGTTATGTACATGCAGTACCATAAATTTTAAACTATCCCTGCTCAACTGTTTTAGTTTAAGCCATGCCCAGGCAACGTTGAAAATAGAATCGTGGTCAAAAACAACCGGCGCGTTCAGGAACCTTTTTTCTCGCGGGCTATAAATATTTACGGAATCCAATGATGGGAATGACATGCGCCACTCGGGCACTAACTGGTAGCCCACAGGGCTAAATGATAGCCCATTATCAAATTTACGGCTAACTTCGGTGTACTTGATGCCTTTAATAATGTTTATTAAGTTTTTTGTCCTTGCGGCAACTGCTTCTTTCCTGGCTTTTTCTTCCAATATCCTTCGTTCTCCCCGGTTGCATTTGCCGGCGAATAGCGAAATGAAAATAACTACAGCAAGAAAATTTCTTATTATATAAAGGCGGGAAGATTTTTTATACATATAAAATTTGCAGAACGTGTTTAAAACGCTAAAATAGTAAAAGTTGATTAAGTTGATTGGGTGAGTGGTTGATTAGGTTAAGGATGTTACTTAACTTAATCAACTTAATTTAACCCAGTCAGCCTAATCTAACCCAATCAACCCTCCAATGCCTGTTCCAAATCCCTAATCAAATAATCAGCATCTTCTAAACCCACATACATGCGGATCAACTGGTGGCGGCTGTTATTGGGATCATAGTCTCGGATGGCAACGCCTGCTATTGACGGAATAATCAAACTCTCGTGGCCACCCCAGGATACCGCCATTAATAGATGCTGCAGCTTGTCGCAGAAAGCTTCGATTTTTTGTATAGATGGTTCTTTTAAAGTAAAACTAAACATCCCGCCGCAGCCTTGCATTTGCCGGTGCGCCAGTTCCCTTTGTTTAAAGTTTGGGCTAAACGGCCATATTACCTTATCAACCGACGGGTGATTGGCCAGCCATTCGGTAACGGTTTTGGCAGTTTCAAAACTACGCTGCATCCTCAAGGGCAATGTGCGCAAGCCGCGGATGAGCAGCCAGGCCGAATGCGGCGAAAGCGAGGGGCCGATATTCATAAATTCGTGATCGAATATCCGCTTCATCAGTTCTTTACTGCCGGTTAAAACGCCGGCGACTACATCCGAATGCCCGCCTATATATTTGGTGGCTGATTGCGCCACCAGGTCGATGCCCAACCGGATAGGTTGCTGGTAAAGCGGTCCGCAATAGCTGTTGTCTATCATGGTAAGTATGCCTTTTTCTTTTGCGGTTCTTGCAATGGCCTTTAAATCCTGCAACTCGTAACTGAAAGTGTTCGGGCTTTCCAGGTAGATGAGTTTGGTTTCGGGGGTGATGGCGTTTTTAATATTTTCAACTTCCGAGCCATCAACAAAAGTAGTTTGAATGCCAAACTTTGGTAAAAAGTTGTTGAAGAGCTTGATAGTCCAGCTATAGGGGTTTTCAACCGATACAATATGGTCGCCTTGTTTAAGTAATGCCAAAATAGGTACGCTTACTGCAGCGATGCCACTGCTGAATACCAGGGCGTCCTCGGCACCATCAAGTGCGGCCAGCTTTTGCCTTAATATCGTCAATGTTGGGTTTTGCCCCCGCGAATAAAGCTGCGCATCATATTCTTCGGCCAAAGCCTGCCTGAAATCAGCGACTGTTTTAAAAGTAAAATTACTTGTTTGGATGATCGGCGGCGAAACGGCATTAAAGTAGTTTTCACGTTCTTCACCTAATTCGTTCAGTATGTACGACAAGTCCATGTTATGTTATTGGTGTTTGGGTAACCTTTTTATAGGTACAGGTATAATAAATAATCAGCCCTAATGCATAAGCAGCCAGGCATATCAGCGCAGCATAGGGGTTTTCCCGGAAAGTGATGAAAATATTAATGGTGACAAACCAGTAAGATAAAATAAATACCGCGGGAACAAAAGGAAACCATTTTATTGTAAATATTCCAGTTTCATCAAGTTCTTTCGTTTTCTTTCGTAGCAGGAAGATAGTGACTGCAGCCATCGATAAGCCTATCGTATCAAAAAACATCACATATTTAAGCAGCTTACCAAATTCGGCTACAAAAAACAATACGGCAATAATTGATGCCACAAAAAAACTCATGCCAAATTCTTGCACCTGCGTTTTGGAGTTCACCTTTTTAAATATAGGTGGCAATATGCCATCTTCGGCCATCGCATAGTAAACCCTTGGGTTTGACAGCACGTTTACGTTGACATAGGCAAGGACCGACAAAAATATCAGGATAGACGTTATTTTATAACCCGTTGCGCCAAAAAGCACACCCACCATTTTTGCCGCCAAAGCGGGTGTTTGCTGCAGGCCGCCTATCCCTAAAACATGGTAATAGGCATAATTTACGGAAAGGTAAAGAAACAATATGACAGCTATACCAACCCTTATTGCTTTGGGCGTATTGGTTTTGGCATTAATAATATCGCCGCCAAAATTTATGGTTTGCTGGTAGCCGCCGTAAGTGAAAAATACAGCTACCAAACTAAGTCCAAAAGCCGTTATCAAACTCCCCGTATGCGCCGTTGCATGAATGGTTGCAGGTGGTATATCGCTTTTAAAAACGGTAAGGCAAATTAGCAGTATCAACCCTATTTTAAACATCATGAGGACATTTTGCGTGCGGGCGCTCAATTTTATACCCAAAAAGTTGATGACATATAATATGGCTACCGATGTAATGGTGATGATCTTTGTGCCCAAATCGTTTTGCAGGCTGGCCGGCAGCAAAAAAGGCCTTATATAATCTGCGCCGATAAGCGCCACAACAGCCACTGATGCCGCGTTACTAATCACCAGCACCCAATTTATCATAAATGCAATGGCAGGGTGATAGCAATACGAAAAAACCTTATAAAATCCGCCGGTCGCCGGAAACCGCGCCCCTATCTCGGCAAAAGTGAGCGCCCCGCATAAGCTTACCAGGCCGCCAAATATCCAGGCTCCAAAAAATATCCAGGCGCTACCAGCTTTTACTGCAACCTCGCTTGGCGTTGCAAATATCCCCATTCCAATTACAAGGCCAATGACAATCATCGTAAGGTCAAAGCGATTCAGTTTCGGTTTAATACTCATTTATTACTCTAAATATTTATTTTTTGAATTAATATTTTAATTTTGTTGGAAGTTAGCCCCTTGTTAATTGTTAACTGACCATTGATTTGTGCAGCATGGAAATTATTTTGAAGCAATTTAAGCAAATATTCATTACAGCAATGTTAATGCTTTTTATTGCACCTGCTATTGCCCAAATAAAACATGCGTCAAAAGACCCGGTTCCCCCGGTTAAACATCATCCCCAAAGCGAACAACAAAAGGAATTTTTCCGTTTAGCCGCGCAGGCCAATGTTAAATTTATATATCCAAACGGATTTAGGGAAATTAAAGCACCGGATGACGAAGATTTTTCTTTCGATTACGCCCTGGAATTGCCCGGCAAGGATTTTGAGATATGGTTCCAAATAAAGTCGGAAAAAGAAAACTGGGCCAGTTATTTAAACGCTCTAAACACACCCAACGCACAACTAACAAACCCTGATTCGGCTTATAATGCCTGGGGCAAAGCTACTGTTGCAGCATTTACCGGCGACCAAAAATATTATGTAACCACTATACCTGGTGATGTCCTCGGCCGCTACAATGCAGATGCCGGAAAATCGTACCTGCTAACTTTGCTTGATCTTCCTGATACTAAACATTATAAATACGCGCTGCTGATCACCCTTGAAAAAAAACATACCGGCACAATAATGGCGGTTTGTTTTAGCAACGAAAAAGGCCCGGATTTTTTTAAAAACATCAATAAAGCAAGCAACTGCCTCAAATTTAAACCCTGATGGTAGAATGTTGATAAGTTAGGACATTAGAATGATGAATTCTGTGCCTAAATATTATTTTTGCCGGAAGGGAAAGTTATTGGTCATTGTGTCATTAGTCATTGGCACAGTGGCTATTTATTCATTTTATAAAGAACCCTTCAAAGATGAATAAAACTATTAAAATGACATTTCGGCAACCACCAATGACTAATAACACAATGACTAATGACCAAATAATATGGCAGAACCTGTAGATTATAGCGACGATAGCATCCGTTCGCTGGATTGGAAAGAGCATATACGCCTGCGGCCGGGGATGTATATTGGCAAGCTGGGCGATGGCTCGGCTTATGATGATGGTGTATATGTTTTACTGAAAGAAATTATCGACAACTCTATCGATGAGTTTGTAATGGGCGCCGGTAGAACCATTGAGGTAAGCATGAGCGACCATAAGGTATCCGTACGTGATTACGGGCGGGGTATTCCTTTGGGTAAAGTGATAGATTGCGTATCAAAAATAAATACCGGCGGTAAATATGATAGCAAGGCCTTTCAAAAATCGGTAGGGCTAAACGGTGTCGGTACAAAAGCGGTTAATGCACTTTCAAACTCGTTTTCGGTACAATCCTATCGCGATGGTCGTACAAAACTGGCTGAATTTGAGAAAGGTGAGTTAGTGCGGGATGAACCTGAAAAAGAAACCACCCAGCGAAATGGAACAGCCATAAATTTCATTCCTGACGATACCATATTCAGGCATTACCGCTTTATCCCCGAGTTTGTAGAGAGCATGATATGGAACTATGTGTTCCTTAATTCAGGTCTTACCCTAAATTTTAATGGTCAAAAGTACTTTTCGGAGCGCGGGCTTTATGACCTGCTTAACCGCAACTCAGATACTGAAACCATGCGTTACCCCATTATCCATTTAAAGGGTGAGGATATTGAAGTTGCCATAACCCATGGCCAACAATACGGCGAAGAGTATTACTCGTTTGTAAACGGACAGCATACAACCCAGGGCGGTACGCACCAGGCTGCATTTCGCGAAGCGGTGGTAAAAACCATCCGCGAATTTTATAAAAAAGACTTTGATGCTTCTGACGTACGCGCCTCTATCGTTGCTGCGATTGCCATAAAAGTTCAGGAGCCGGTGTTTGAATCTCAAACCAAAACAAAACTGGGTTCACAAAATATTGCGCCGGAAGGGCCTTCGGTAAAGACTTTTATCAATGATTTTATAAAGAAGGAATTAGACAATTACCTGCATAAAAACAAAGCCGTAGCGGATGCTCTTGAAAAACGCATTCTGCAATCGGAGCGTGAGCGTAAAGATATTGCCGGAATTAAAAAATTAGCCAATGAGCGGGCAAAAAAAGCTTCCCTGCATAACCGCAAACTGCGCGACTGTAAGGTGCATTTTGATGAAACCCACGAGCGCCACCAGGATACCACCTTATTTATAACAGAGGGCGACTCGGCCAGCGGATCGATCACCAAATCGCGGGATGTACAAACACAGGCGGTTTTCAGTTTGAAAGGTAAGCCGCTTAACTGCTATGGCCTTACAAAAAAGGTGGTGTATGAAAACGAGGAGTTTAATTTATTGCAACACGCACTAAATATTGAAGATGGCCTGGACGACCTGCGCTATAACAACATTGTAATAGCCACCGATGCCGACGTGGATGGAATGCACATCAGGTTATTATTAATGACCTTCTTCCTGCAATTTTTTCCCGACTTGGTGAAGGCAGGGCATGTATTCATTTTACAAACGCCATTGTTCCGCGTCCGTAATAAAAAAGAAACTATTTATTGCTACAGCGATGAAGAGCGCCGCAATGCCATTGCCAAATTAGGCGTAAAGCCCGAGATCACCCGATTTAAAGGTTTGGGCGAAATATCACCCGATGAGTTTGGTTTATTTATAGGCAAAGATATCCGCCTTGATCCTGTTATTCTTAAAGATGCCAACATTAAGGGCTTGCTTGAATATTTTATGGGCAAAAATACACCTGCAAGGCAGCTGCATATAGTTAATAATTTAAGGGTGGAGAAGGATGATGAAAGTATTAACCCGCTGGTGGCTGAAGATGTGGAAAATGTGAGTTTGCCGGTTGCGGTGTGACGCCCCACCTTGTCATTGCGAACGAGGAACGAGTGAAGCAATCGCGAACTATACATGACCGTTATGCCAATTCGCGATTGCAACAGCGGCACACAGCGATAAAGCTTATATAATTTTATATAACTTGGTATTCTATGTTCCCTTTAGCAAGATTATGTGCTTCACAAAGTACCTGTAGATTTTCTAATACTGTTTCGCCTTCTTTTGACCATGCTAATATATGGTCAAAGTGTATATTTTCGCCGGTAACTGTGATGCCGCAAAGCCTGCACTTGTTGCCGTCTCTCATTAATACCTGAACTTTTAACCTTTCACTTGGAGTTCTTTTAGTTTTGTGTTTAAAAATGACTTCACTTTCCTGAATCGGTTCAGATATATTTTCTTTAGGTTCAGTTTTCTCTATTTCTTCGATTTTGTCATTATCTGAATTGATGAATTCAACAAAGGCCTCAAGTGCCTTTCTCCATGTTCCAAATTTGCTTAAGTATTGATGTGTTGAATATTTTGAAAATGGTTGTCTTACATCTCTATAAGTAGGTTGCTGACCAAGACTTATCCACATGTTTTCTATATTTTCAAATAATTCCTTATCCGAAACATTAAGATTCTGAGTTAGTGTTATCTCTAATCCAGCTTTTAGTAAAGCTTTGTTCCATGTACCAAACCGTCTATTCACTGTATCTATGGTATACTTTCCGATTTCGTCGTATTCTCTCGAAGAGAACTTGTTTCTAACAAGTTTATCAGCAACCCTTTTCAAGTCGTCCAATAACTCTTGATCAGGAATATTATAATGAAAATCTTTTAGCTTATATTCCATAGATCAAAAGGTTACGCCGAATGCCTATAATCATAAGGCTTTAAATCAAGTTCCTTAGTCTTCTCCTCCGCCAAATGCAGGTTAAATTTAGTCTGCAAATTAGCCCAAATATCAGCCGTACCACCAAATACTTTAGCGATCCTGAAAGACATTTCAGGGGTGATATCTGATTTCTCATGAATGATCTTATTCAAACTCTGGCGCGAAATACCCAGCATCTTTGCAGCTTCCGTTACACTTAGTTCATTTGCGTAGATCACCTCCTCACGTAAAATTTCACCGGGGTGAATTTGTCTCATTTGCCTCTTCATAGTATTTTATTAATGATAATCAATATAATCAACATCATAAGCGTGTTGTCCGTCAAAGCGAAAAACAATACGATAGTTTTTATTAACCTTAATACTCCAAAACTCTATCAGATCACCTGAAAGTTTGTGAATATTCCAGTTTTGGTATGCCCCAAAGTCTTCCGGTACTTGCTTGACAGCATCAATAACATCTAACATTCTTTCAATACGGCTGATCAGTTCGGCAGGCAATTTACCGCTATTGTTTTGTTCCCATAATAATCTAAGCCCTTTATGCTTGAAACTTTGTATCATGCCTACTTGTAAACTGTAAAGTTACAGTTGTCAAATTAATATTGCAATTTTTTTTAAAATCAAGGTTCAAACAAAAATAATTCTTACCTTGTACCCCCCATTTTATCGGGGATATACAAATGACTAACCACGAAATAAAAATAAACTTTAAAGAATATCATTCTTTAAATGAACTAAATAAACCCGACTATGAGCTTTGCCAGGAAGCGATAAAGGCGCTGGCCAATTCCCATTCCCCATACTCAAAATTCCGCGTTGGCGCTGCGTTGCGTTTGCAAAGTGGAAAAATTGTTTATGGCAGTAACCAGGAAAATGTTGCTTATCCATCAGGTTTATGTGCCGAGCGGGTGGCGCTGTTTCATTGCGGGGCCTACTATCCTGATGACCCTATTGAGGCTATGGCAGTAACTGCCCAAACAGACGAATTTGAAATTTCGCAGCCAGTAGCCTCCTGCGGCGCTTGTTTACAGGTATTGGCCGAGTACGAAAAAAAACAAAACAAGCCAATTGAGATTATACTATTTTGCAATAACGGCCCTGCCTGGGTAATGAACAGTGTTGAAAGCTTTCTGCCATTTTTGTTTTTTGAAAATGGACTGTTGAAAGAGGAGAAAGGCGAAAGGTAAAAGGCGAAAGGTTATACTTGTTTATATTTCTTAAATTATCGATTATGAAAATAAAGCTGTTTTTGCTCTTTTTAAGTATCACGGTCGCTACTCAACTACGCGCCCAACAGGGTTTTCCGTTTGCCAATGAGATCGGGGCATTTAAACACCAGGATAGTATCAAGTTCCCGCCGAAAGATGGCATTCTGTTTATCGGCAGTTCATCCATACGTAAATGGACTGACCTTGAGCAGCGTTTTTCCGGGAAGCCTATCATCAGGCGTGGGGTTGGCGGTTGTGAACTCTGGCAAATTGTTGATTATTATACGCCTTATATATTATTCCCATATCAACCCCGTAAAATTTTTATTTACGCCGGCGAAAATGACATCGCCGCTGGCAAAAGCAGCACATTTGTATTTGACGAGTTTCAAAAACTTTTTGAAATGATAAAGAAACAACTGCCTGATGCTACGGTGTGTTTTATGTCGATAAAGCCAAGCCCAAGCCGGGCTAAATATTTTGCTGTGGTTGATGAGGCTAACGGGTTGATCAAAAATTATTTGGCAAACAAGCCCAACAGTGCTTTTATAGATGTTAGTTCGGCGATATTAAAAGATCATTCAACTGTACCAGACTCATCCCTTTTCGAGGCAGATTACCTTCATCTTAACAGCAAAGGCTATGATAAATGGCAGCAGGTTTTGGAGCCATTTGTTAATTAGTTAATTAGTTAATTAGAGATTTGTGATTAGAGATTTGGAGGAGAATTTCCAACTAACCTCTAATCACAAATCTCTAATCACTAACCTCACTTAAACTCACTTTTTATTTTAATGATTTTCCAGCCATCTGTGTGGGCAAGGTTTATGGTGTCTATACGTGTATAGCTATCGTATTTAAATTCAACTTTAACTACCGATGCTTCATCACCATCCTGGGTAACAGTAGTAGTTGTTTTAACTGATGGATCGGCGGTGGCGTTGTTTTTAAGATAATCAAGCAACTGACCTTTATTCCACGTATTTACATTATCGCCGCGTTGCATATCGAATTCCAGGTCGTCATCAAATATCGTGTTTAGGTCGCTGATCTTCCCTTTGGTGATGTCATCGATATATGTTTTTATCACATCATCTTTAGTTTCTTTAAGGTTAGCTGGTTTTGCATTTACTGCCACGCAGACAAAAAGCAAAGTGATGCCTGCCAGCAATGATTTTAATGTTTTCATAGTTTTTTTATTTACGGTTAATTTTTAGATTTATGTTTATTAGACAGTCGAAAAAGGCCGTTCGTTACATGAAAACCTTTTGAAAAACCATATTTAACAAAGATTTAACAATTCCATGTCCGAAGCCTGATGCTGAAATCCTTTAGTGATTTTTAAAGAAAAAATCTAACTTTTGCGTAAGACTTTAATAAACACGATGATAGAATTCACTACCATTATTCTGCAATTTTCTGAACAGGGCGAAAAAACCGGGTGGAGTTATGTTGAAGTCCCGGCTGACCTGGCGCAGCAACTAAAACCCGGCAATAAAAAATCATTCAGGGTGCGGGGTATGCTCGATGGGTTTGCTGTAAAGGGCATGGCTTTAATGCCCATGGGCGAAGGCAATTTTATAATGGCCTTAAAGGCAGAGGTAAGAAAAGGTATTCATAAAAATGCCGGGGCAATGTTACAGGTCAGGATTGAAGAAGACACCGAATATAAAGTTGAAGTACCGGATGACTTACAGGAATGTTTTGATTTTGAGCCGGAAGCATTGGATTTTTTTAACAGCCTTCCAAAATCGCACCGGGATTATTTTATTAAATGGATAGAAGGCGCTAAAACTAATGAAACCCGCGCCAAACGCGTTGTAAATACCGTTAATGCCATGCTGCGCAAATGGAAGTACAATCAAATGATGCGCGAGATGAAGAAGGAGGGTTGATGTGCGGATGTGCGAATTTCAGATGTGCGGATTTTGAATTTGCGGATGAATTATAGTTTTCGCTTTTTAGGATGTTGCCGGTTATCAAAAACTGAGATTATAACAATTTCAGTTCTGTAAACCTTAAAGAAAATAGATGTTTGAGGAGAAATAACCGCACGGCGCACATTTTTATGTTCAGAGAGTAAGGGAAATTGATCAGGTGTTTGTTGAATTCTTTCAGCTGTTTTGTCGATTTGATCACTTACTCTTAAAGCAACTTTTTCGCCCCATTCGCTTAATAAATAGTAAGTAAGCTTTCCGTTTTCTCCCGATGCACTGGCAGACCATCGCAGACTTTTAACGGCCATTTTGCTTACGGTACTCGGCTATTTTCTTATTCATTTCAGCCATCACATACTCGTGAGAATGTGTCCGGCCAGCTTTAACATCCGCTAACCCAGCCTTTATCCCTTCAATGGCGGCTTCTGGGAGATCGCCCCAATCATCGTCGTCCTCATCTTCTGTAACTTCAAACCTCACCCCCATACGAATAAATATAGCTTCCAATTCAGGTAAATCGTCTTCGTTATCTATTTGTAGTTTTAACGTTGTCATAACTCAAATTTACCAACATTTAAGTTATTTTCCTAATTAGCAGCTTAATTGGGGCTGATATTTTCTTTTTCATCCGCACATCTGTAATCCGCACATTCAAATCTTCACATCAAAAAGATGTTGAAATCTAATAAGGTGTTCAAAAAATCCGCGCTTCCGTAATCCGCACATCTGCACATTATCCCCTATCTTTACCAATCCATATTTTTTTAAGTGTAGAATGAGTGAAGATATAAGCAATAACGATACTCCTGTAAATAACGAAGACGATAAACTACATAATATCACCTCCCTGGGCGGATTGTACGAGAACTGGTTTCTTGATTATGCTTCTTATGTTATCCTCGACCGCGCAGTTCCTCATATAAACGATGGTTTAAAGCCCGTTCAACGGCGCATATTGCATTCGCTGAAAGAAATGGATGACGGGCGTTTTAACAAAGCCGCCAACGTTATCGGCAACACCATGAAGTACCACCCGCACGGGGACGCCTCTATTGGAGATGCCATGGTACAAATAGGCCAAAAAAACCTGCTGATAGATTGCCAGGGAAACTGGGGCGACCCCGTTACAGGCGACTCAGCAGCTGCACCACGTTATATCGAGGCCCGCTTATCAAAATTTGCACTTGACGTTGTTTTTAACCCCGACACAACCGATTGGCAGGCCAGCTACGATGGCCGTAACCGCGAACCGATAACATTGCCGGTTAAATTCCCATTATTGCTTGCACAGGGCGCTGAAGGTATTGCCGTTGGTTTGGCCACAAAAATATTACCGCACAATTTCATAGAACTGCTGGATGCTTCTATCGAAATACTGAAAGGCAACCTGCCCAATTTAATGCCCGATTTTCCTACCGGCGGCATGGCTGATGCTTCTGCTTATAATGATGGGCAGCGTGGTGGCCGGGTAAGGGTGCGCGCAAAAATTGAAGAGCGCGATAAAAAAACGCTGGCAATAACGGAAATTCCATTTAGCACAACTACGGGCGGGCTAATGGAAAGCATAGTTGCGGCAAATGAAAAGGGTAAGATCAAAATAAAAAAGATAGAGGATAATACATCGAGCAGTGTGGAGATCATAGTCCACCTGGCGCCCGGCATTTCACCTGACGTAACCATCGATGCCCTTTATGCTTTTACCGATTGCGAAGTCTCTATCTCACCAAACACCTGCGTAATACAGGATGACAAACCGCGCTTTATGAGCGTGAATGATATGCTTACCGAAAGTACGCATAACACGCGCCGGTTGCTTAAAATGGAGCTGGAGATAAGGCTGAAAGAGCTGATGGAAAAGATATTTTTCAGCTCATTGCTTAAAATATTTATACAAGAAGGGATGTACAAGCATCCTGACTACGAAAGTTCGAGCAATTTTGAAATGGTGCTGGAGGTTTTGAACAGGTTATTCGAACCGTTTTTCCCTCAGTTTTACCGCGAAATTGTAGCTGAGGATTATAAAAAACTTATTGATAAGCCGATGAGCAGCATCACCCGTTTTGATGTTAAAAAAACGGATGAACAGATAAAAGGCTTGCAGGAAGAGATAAAAGAGGTAAAACACCACCTTAAACATTTAACGGATTATACCATAGCCTGGTTCCAGAAACTGAAAGACAAATACGGCAAAGGGCGCGAACGTAAAACCGAACTGCGCACCTTTGATAAGGTTGAGGCAGCACAGGTTGCGTTGGCTAATGTGAAGTTATATGTTAACAAAGTGGATGGCTTCATCGGTTCAGGCTTAAAGAAAGACGACCTGGTTTCCTTTGTTTGCGATTGCTCGGACATTGACGAGATCATCGTTTTCAGGGAAGATGGCCGCTGTATCATTACAAAAGTGCAGGATAAGGTTTTTGTTGGTAAAGAAATTATACATGTAGCCGTATTTAAAAAGAATGACGAGCGTACGGTATATAACATGATCTATAAAGACGGGCAAAGCGGCGTAAGTTTTATCAAACGTTTTTCGGTAGTGGGCGTTACCCGCGATAAGGAATACGACCTGACGAAAGGCACAAAAGGCACCCGCGTATTATACTTTACAGCAAACCCTAACGGCGAGGCCGAAGTGGTAAACGTGCAGTTAAAACCGCACAGCAAACTCAAAAAGCTTCAGTTTGATGAAGATTTTGCTGCATTGGCAATTAAAGGGCGTAATTCTATCGGGAATATTATTACCAAATATCCTGTTAAAAAGATCATGCTGAAAAGTAAAGGCGTCTCCACGCTGTCGGGACGGAAGATTTGGTATGATGACGTTTTGAAACGTTTAAATCCTGATGGCCGGGGTAAGTACCTGGGCGAATTTGATGGTGATGATAAGATATTAACCGTATTAACCAACGGCATTTATGAACTTACAAGCTTCGACCTCAACAATCATTTTGATGATAAAATGACGGTGATTGAAAAATATAACCCATCCAAAGTTTATACGGTTGTGCATATCGATGGTAAATCGAAAAATTACATGGTAAAAAGGTTTATGTTTGAAAATACAGCCGTCGGCAAACAAACCAGTATTATCAGCGACGAACCGGGCTCAAAAATGGTGCTGATCGCAGGTACAGCACAGCCGGTAGTAAAAGTTGAACAGTTGAAAGGGAAAGAACAAACCCCTGAAATAATTGAGATCGATCTTTCGGTGCTTATAGATACAAAAGGAATGAAAGCTATGGGCAACCGGCTTTCACAGCATCCGATAAAAACGATTGAGTTGTTGGCTGACACCGGGGTTGAAGAAGATGAAGAAATTGTTGCTGAAGATGAACCGGGAATAGAAGAACCGGCAATGGAAACTACGGAAGCAGATGAACTATCGGAAATACCGGAAATAAAGGTTGAAGCAAAAAGCCCGAAAGAGAAATCCGTTAAAGAACCTGCGGAACCTTCTGAAAAACCCACTAAAACATCCCAAAAATTGGAGGCACCACCAGCACAACCGGAGGAGCCACAAAATACTCCGGCGGAACCACTTACACCTACTAAAAAAATCGACTTTGAAATTACCAATCCTGACGATATAGAGATAGACGATAAAGGGCAGTTGGGGTTGTTTTAACGTTAAACTTATAAACTTCCGAGTTTTCCAAACGAATTCTGGGTTCTTTTGTATATTCGTTTGATGAGATCTTTCGCAATATTCATGGGAATTCTCTTCCTGACTGCTTGCCAAAAACCCGTTGGTAAAAAGGAGGAAATTGGTAAGATAGAAATAGCAACTACCGGCTGTTTACGTGGCTGTCCCATAGTCGGTTTACAAATTGACAGCTCGTTTAAACTGGTATATTACGGCGGCTATAAATCAAAGTTGCAAGGTTATTATGAGGGTAAGATTACACAGGATATTTGGGACACTTTAAATTTTAAACTAAAGCATATCAATTATCGAAAGATCGATACTTCGGAATACCTCGAAATAGACGGCGAAAACGCAGAAGCCATCTTCTATTGGAACAAACAAAAAAGGCATATTTACAGATCCATTTACGAAAATCCTGACTCTATATCAGATGCGCTGATTTGGATCATTAATTGTTGTAAACGTGTTAAGCTGCAAAAATCAAAAGATAGCATTAAGTTTGAGACAACTTATCAAAATATAAAGCCTCCGATTATGGCTAAATATCCTATACAATTCCCTCCTCCCAAATTTCCTCCTCCCAAAAGAAAAAAGTACTATTGACAATGGTTGACTGGTCGCTAATTCAAGCTTAGGCAAACTTACGAAATTTTTAAAATTTCGTAAGTTTACGGTTATAGCTGAACAGCAGCCAGCACAATACGAAAACCACGATAGGCACTATCCTCATTAGGCGGGTTTTTAGCGCGGTTGGCCGAGCGCTCATCATTTGCACCGCTGCCAAAACTGCCGCCACGGTTTACCCGGTAAGTTCCGGTGGCTGGGCCCAGCGGATCTGTAACATTGCCACCGGGATACGGGCCATACCAATCACGGCACCATTGCCAAATATTGCCTAAAATATCATGCATTCCCCAGCTATTCGGGAGTTTTTCGCCAACAGCCCTCGGCCCGGCAGTAGGGTTGCCCCAGCCCCTGCCGGTATAGCCTATGGAACTATTTTTAACATACCAGGCAATTTTTTCAAGGCTACTATCACTATAAGTGGCTCCGGTAGTTCCCGCACGGCAGGCGTATTCCCATTGCGCTTCAGTTGGGAGGGTGTATTCGTAACCTGCCGGCAACCTTCCGCCGGCTTTTTCCTGTGCAGTTAGTTTATGGCAAAAATTCATGGCTTCATTCCAGCTTACAAAGTACATAGGCACCCTGTCGTCCTCACTTGCCAGTACCTTGTCCGGGCTGTTTTTATCAAAATGCATAAAGTCACGTTCCATCATTTGCTTCCCGTCAAAATCATATAATGTTTCATCGTTTAGCAGTTTGATCACCTTATCGCGCACGCTTTGGCCGGTTACGGCTTTCCATTGGCCTATAGTTACTTCGGTATTTCCCATCCAGTAACCTTTTGTGAGGGTTACCGTGGTTTGGGGGCTTTCATCGGCTTTACGGCCTTGCTCAGTTTCCGGGCTGCCCATTACGAACGCCCCTGCCGGGATCCATGACATTGGGAGTGATATATTACCTGACAGCGGTAGCTTCCATGCTTTTCCGGCAAGTGGTGCAGTTGCCTGGGCATTGGTATTTAGCGGCTTGAGGCTCGTAGTAAATATTATCAATGGGCATAAAACTGTCATTAATACATTTTTATTGACAGGGCTAAGCAGGTTCATTTGTTTCATAAGTACAGCGTGAAAAATTCTGTTGTTAGGGTTGATTTGGTTTAGTAAAAGTAAGAAAAGAAATAAACTATGGCAAGTACAGCTCCATATGTTTTTTTAGGAATTCTAAAATATTTTTACCCATACTAAAAAAACTTATATTTGTAAACATTTTAACATGGTTATTATCAGTTACGGCACACTTCGTTCTTACTTTGAACTTCATGCTGATGCTGAAGATGCTTTAAACAATTGGTACCGGCTCACTTTAATGGCTGATTGGGCAAACTATCATGAAATGAAAAAAATGTTTAACACTGTTGATGCCGTGGGTAATGACAGGTATGTTTTTAACATAAGGGAAATACCTATCGCCTGGCCGCTATGATATTTTTTGATGTTAGAACTGTGTATATCCGATTCATTGGCACCCATGCAGAATATGACAAACTTAAAGACTGTTCGCAAGTTTAACAAGCATACCACTATGAAACACAACAAAATGATAAATGATGATGGCGATTATTCAAAGGTTATGGCTAAGATTGATAGCCTGATGGCTAAAGGAAGTAAAAATGTTTCAAAAGAGGAATTGGAAGAAATCAGAACTTTGGCATTGGCGGCGCAGGAATATGAACAAAAAAAGTATGTTGTTGCCGCGCCCAAAACACTCGCCGGGATGATTGAGATGAGGATGTATGAGATGCGGCTTAAACAACGCGACCTTGCCAAAAAGCTTAATATCAGTGATGCCAAACTTTCGCTAATTATGAATGGCAAACAAAGGCCGGATATTGATTTTTTAAAGGCTGTTCATACCGAACTCCTTGTTGATGCTGAATTTATTTTGCAGCACGTATAGCTATTAAAAATCCTTAATTTGCAGGCATTTTCACGAACGATCGCCCCAATGAAAAAGCCATTCATAATTCTTTTCGCATTAATAATCTTCGCAAACCTCTGCACCGCACAAAAGGCCGCCCATACTTTTGTATTAGGCGACTCCACATTTTTGCTGGATAACAAACCTTTTCAGCTGATCTCGGGCGAAATGCATTGTACACGCGTGCCACGTGCTTACTGGCGCGATAGGATGCGGATGGCGAAAGCAATGGGCCTAAATACCATTGCCACCTATATTTTCTGGAATGCCGAAGAACCCGAAGAAGGCAAATATGATTTTACAGGCAATAATGATGTGGCCGAATTTGTACGGATAGCAAAAGAAGAAGGGTTATGGGTTATCATGCGCCCCAGTCCATACGCCTGCGCTGAATGGGAGTTTGGCGGCTACCCCTGGTGGTTGTTGAAGGACAAAGACCTGAAAGTGCGCAGCAAAGACCCCAAGTTTTTAAAGTATTATCATGACTATATCATGCAATTAGGCAAACAGCTTTCGCCATATTTAATAAACAATGGCGGCAATATTTTAATGGTGCAGATTGAGAATGAATATGGCTCGTATGGCGAGGATAAAGAATATTTGGATATCAACCGTAAAATATTCCAGGAAGGCGGATTTAACGGCCTGCTGTTTACCTGCGACGGGCCTTCGCAAATGCCGCGCGGTTACTTGCCCGGTTACCTGCCTGCGGTTAATGGGTTGGATAATCCAAAAGAAGTAAAAACACTGATCAATAAATACCATGATGGCAAAGGGCCATACTATATAGCCGAATGGTATCCCGGCTGGTTTGATAGCTGGGGCAGCCCGCACCAGGGCAGTAATGCTGACGATGATGCTAAAAAGCTGGATGAGGTTTTATCAGCAGGCATATCTATCAATTTGTATATGTTTCATGGCGGCACAACACGCGGCTTTATGAATGGGGCCAACATGAGCAAGCGTGAACCTTATTCGCCGCAGACATCAAGTTATGATTATGACGCCCCGCTGGATGAGGCCGGTAACCCAACAGCTAAGTTTTATAAATTCAGGGCCGTAATTGAAAAACATTTGCCTGCGGGCGAAAAATTGCCGCCTGTGCCGAAAACAAACCCAACCATTGCTATTTCCAATATCGACCTATCTGGTCATACCACCTTGTTCTGGAACTTAGGCAAACCTGTGACTGCCGAACATCCTTTGTCCTTCGAGGATTTGAACCAGGGCTATGGCTTTGTGCTATATCGAACAACATTAAAAAATGCTGTTGATGGTTTATTGAAAATTAAGGAAATGCGCGATTTTGCCACCGTTTACCTGGATGGCAAACGCATAAGCATATTGGACAGGCGATTGAAGCAGGATTCGCTGCAAATAACAAGTCCAGCAGCCAATGCTACATTGGATATTTTGGTGGAGAACAATGGGCGCATCAATTATGGCCCATACCTTACAGATAACCGCCAGGGGATCACCGAAAAAGTAACATTAAACGGCGATGAACTAACAGGTTGGAAAATGTATAAATTTCCGTTTACCGACCTGGAGGGTATCACTAAATACATTATCTCGAATAAAAATGCCGCTTCAAAACTTGTAACGCAGCCTGGCGCTAATTCATTTGTCTATCCGCCCAATATCCCAGCATTTTATAAAGGCACTTTCTTCCTGAATGCAACCGGCGATACCTACCTGGATATGCGCGGTTTTGGAAAAGGGTTTGTTTTTTTGAACGGGCATAACCTTGGTAAATACTGGCAAATAGGCCCGCAGCAAACCTTGTACATACCTGCATCGTGGCTTGTAACCGGGCTTAATGAAATTATTGTATTTGATGAACTAAAGGGCGAGCATACCCAGATAAGCGCTTTAGACCACCCGATATTAAATGAGGTGATGAGCGTAGCGCCTTAGCTTGGCTAAATTCCAACATTCCCGCTGCTGGTTTTGTGCGATCTGCAAATCCTGTTGTTAGAGGTCAATGGATAACCTTCTTCAAATCCCCAACTATCTCCCTTGTTAAAATCATAGCCCCCGCCGCCTGCAAATGTACCTGATCTAAAAACAAGCTATCAGTAAAAAAGGTTGTGTTGTAGTAATTTAAATAAAGGCCGCCATGCCTTTCAACTATCGCTTCGCATTTATTAAAATGTGCCTGTAATATTTGTTTTGCCCGGTCGGTATTTGCATATGATGCTTTAACGGGCACCTCTACAAAAATAAGCTTTACATTTTGAGCTTTAAGAGATGCGCTTAACGAAACTAATGCCGCATAGTTTGACGGCGTATATTTTGTCGGGAATATATCATGCTTATTCAATTTATCATTGTTTAAGCCTTTTTTTTTAACCCTTAATAATGCCCCACCCCAATTGTCTGCTTCCGGTGGATATTCTTGAATTTTTCTGCGGATAACGCGATAAATGGAATTATAATTTTTAAAGTAAAAAAGTTCCGGGAACTTATCTTTTATAAGATCGCTTGCGCTTGTATAGTTTAAATAGGTATCATTTTGTGGCGCTATAAAATCGCCGAATGACGAGCATAATACCACATACTTTGGATGGTATGATTTTACAAAACTGTTCAACAAAACCCTTGTATCGGTTATTTGCAGCCCCCATGATGCAAAATTGTAATAGGGCATATTAAAATTGTGTGTAATTATTTTTGAGTCCAGTTCATATAATGCTACGGACGACCCAATAGCCAGCAGTTTTACATTTTTAACATGCTGCTTTTGCACGGTCAGCATTTTTACATCAAAAAAAGTTGAATTGGTAATAACCGGGTAAAAGCCCAGCCGGAACAACACCTCAAAAAAAACAAATACCGGTATGATAAATAACAGCGTTTTTAAAATGAACTTGTTTATCGGGCGCTTCATTTAGGTTAAAATTTAAAGTAAATAAAGTCGGCATTCTTTATCGCGCTGAAAGAAAGGATGTAGCCTATCAAAGCAAAATAAATCGTAGCCCGCAAAGCAAATCCTTTAATAAAATCAATTTGCAGTGGATGCTCTTTGGCGCGTTGCAGCCATTCAGCGGCAAGCATTATAAAAATGGCGATAAGGGTAGTTATTGCATTTACCTTTTCGGTGACCTCGAAAGAGGAAAAGATGGACATTGAAAAAAGCCGCCGGTAATAATCAAAAGCCTGCGAGACACTGTCGGCACGAAAGAGAACAAAAGTGAACATCACCAGCAGGAATGTTGCGGCTATATTTAAAAATACCGATAAGGATGGAAGTAATCCATCTTTATCGGCTTTTTTCTTTTTGTTTATAGTGCCCCGCAATATTAATGGGATAAAATATAAACCATTGATAAATCCGAATAACACAAAAGTCCAGTTTGCGCCATGCCAAATGCCTATCAGCGTGAAATTTAACAGGATTGCCAGTATCAGCCCCGCTTTCCCATAATCCCTGAAATAGATACTCAATGGCGTAAATATATAATCGGTTAACCAGCTTGTTAACGAAATATGCCACCTCCGCCAAAAATCGGCGATGTTTTGTGCAAAAAATGGCGAATCAAAATTTAGGTTTATTTTAAACCCTAACAGGCTGGAAAGTCCTATTGCCATATCGGAATACCCTGAAAAATCAGCATAAACCTGGATGGTAAACAGAAAAGCGCCAAACAACAGTGAACTTGCTGGTAAGGTACTATAATGTGCGAAGATAGGATCGGCAAATGAGGCGCAATTGTCGGCAATGACAATCTTTTTGAATAGTCCCCACAAAATTTGGCGCATCCCGTCCGAGGCCTGGTTATAGTCAAATTCTCTTTTCTTTTCCAATTGTGGTATCAATGTTTTCGGGCGGTCTATCGGCCCGGAAAGTACACATGGAAAAAATGCTATGTATGAAAAAAAAACGACCCAATCATAGGTCGGCTTAATTTTACCGCTTTTAATATCAAGCAAATAGCTTAATGTTTTAAAAGTATAAAAACTTATTCCCAGGGGGAGGATGATATTGAGTGTATGAATATCCGGCTTTATATTAAATGCAGCGACGGCGCTGATAAACGATTTGATAAAGAAATTATAGTATTTAAAAAACAAAAGGCAGCCCAATCCTTGTAGCACTCCCATCCAGAGCAAAAATCTTTTATGTTGTTCATTGTTGCTTTTAGCTATCCCGATACCTAAAAAATAATTTAACAGGGAACAGCCTATCAACAGGAAAAGAAACCGCCAATCCCACCACGCATAAAACAAATAACTCCCTGCTAAAATTAAAAGGTTTTGAAGCTTGAGGTTCCGGTTAAAAACATACCAGTATAACAAAAAAAACACGATAAAAAACAGGACGAATGTTGCTGATATGAAGAGCATCGGTATGTTTAGTTTGAGTTTAGCAGTTCTATCATTCCATAACTAACATTCAAAAAAGCCACCTTCCGATTGTTAAATAATATTGCAGGCCTTGGGGGTGATATTAAAAAAGCACCCTCGTTTACAAGCCGCGCTACTTCGGCATTAATATCATCCACCTCAAAGCATAAATGGTAATAGGTGATGTTTTTTTTGATGAAGGTTTCAACCTGTTTACCCGAGATCAGCTCTAACCTTGTTCCATCTGCAAGGGTCAGTAAAACCAACTCTGCATTTTGTGCTTCATCAAAAACTTTCGGGCTTTGCCTGATAATTTTATGGATAGCAGCAATAGACGCTATTTCTTCATCGATATTCTTACAGGCGATACCAACATGATGAAATTTCATGGTGCGTTAATTTAATTTTGAGATTATTGAATCAACCATTGCGCCTACGTTGTCCCAACTTTGTATCTCCTTTGACGTAAACCTTATTTTAAACAGTTTTTCAATGGCCACCACCAATTGAATATGGTTTAATGAATCCCATTCGTCCACATCATTTGCTGTTGTTACGTAATTTAAAATGATGTTATCATCGTCCATCACGTCGATAAAAACATCGTTTACTTTTTTTAGTATTTCGGGTCTATCCATGTTTAATTTATTCAATTATTGCTATACATCTGCTTTCTTAATAAACGCCGCATACAATACAGCTATCTTATATTTTTCGGCTTTTTCGGGTGAAACCTCCTCCGATAAAAAGGCCCTTTCGCCTATAATTTGAAAACCTGCCTGCCGTACAATTTTTCGTATTTCTTCCACATTATTAAAAAGGTAAATATGGTCGATAGCCGGGGCATTTGTTGGGGTAGTGAAAAACAGTGTGCCATTTTCGCTAAGCAGGCTATTTAGCTTACTTAAAAGTTTTAACGGGTCTTCAACATGTTCCAACACCTCGCCAAGGGTGATAAAATCGAACTTTTCTTCATTATCAAAATCAAAAATATCCCTCAAATTAAAGGCAATTCGACTATTATTTGTGAAATGTTTTGCAAGTGTTATCGATGTTTCACTTATATCTACCACGGTGAATGAAGCTTCATCGTCCAGTATCTCCAATGACTTTGAAAGATAGAGTCCATGCCCCACGCCAACTTCAAGATAGCTTTTGGTTGTATTTATATACTGCGGCAACGTGTTGATAAAATAATCAAATACCTGGTAATGATGTTTCCATAAAAACTGCGATAAAATGAGGCCATGCATATAATAAGCCATGGTTTCGGGACTGGCATACACGCGGGCATTTACCTCGTCAAACGTGCTGCTGCTATATTTCCCGGTGCGTAAAAATTCGAGGGTTTCTGCATTTACATCGGCTATCATTTTTAAATAACAGTCGATAGCATAATCCAGTGTTTTATTTTCGGCGTGCAATAGCTGTATATATTTCTCAAAAAATGCACCGGCCAACTCATTATACTTGTCATCAAAAAACTCCATACTTTTTCTGAGTTTTTTGCTGTGGATAGGGTTAAGCGCTTCTATCCGCTCACAGATATAATTTACAGGTTCTATCATAACTTCTGGGTAATAAAGCATTGCTTAGGCTCGTAAGTGTTGGTATTTAATATCCAAAAGGCATCTTTTTCAAAAAAACCCAGGCTACTGTAATGGTCCTTCACGATCCCGTTCTTTGGTGTTGGCACGTATTCACCTTTTAAAGTTGCAAAACCACTTTCCTTAGCAAAATTGGCGATAGTATTCAGTACAAAATTTTCCATGCCCCGCTTTAATACCCTGCAACTCATCAGCCAGGTATCGATAAAAAGGGTTTCATTATCTTCCTTTTGCAGGATGACCACAGCTATTAAACCGTTATCCCCGAATTTATCTGAAAGGGTAAAAGTGAAGCTGTAATGGCAGCCCTTGGATGCGAGTTTTTCAATATCAGCATCAGTATAGCGGACGGTCCTTAGGTTAAACTGGTTCGACCGTTGTGTTAGCTGCGCAACCCGCGGCGTGTTGAACCGGTTAAGTGGCTCAACCCTCAAAACCATATCCAGGCTTGCTAAAAAGGCATCTTCATTGATGTAGGCTTGCTGCTCAATATTTCGCTTAGCTGCTATTTGATACTGCTTTGTCCGTTCTGTATCTTCATTCGAGAATGATGCTATTTCAAACAGGTTTAATGTATATAAATATTCAAGGTAATCGGCAGGGTCTTCAGGCAACTCGGGTATGGTTAGTTCCGGGATGTGTTCCCTTACTATATTTCTTTCAAAAGGACTGTCATCCAAATAAACCATCGCATCGAAACCTATATTAAGCGTATTTTGAATTTTGCGGATATTATCGACCTTATTATCCCAATTGGCTGTAAATACTGCTATATCACCAAGGTGCAACACCATATCGGGATGATTTTCGAAAGGCTCCTTTGCAATCGCTTCTGTATTCTTGCTGCAAACGGCCAGTATGATCCCCCGGTTTTTTAATTTTTTAAGCCAGTATTGAAATTCAGTAAATGCTTTCCCGATGCCTAATGTGCCAAGCTGGATATTTTCTAACCCGTCATCGCCAATAACACCGCCCCAGATGGTATTATCAAGATCGAATACAATGCATTTTTTAAACTTCCCATACATTGCGCTGATAATATCAACCGTTCTTAAAGCTACCTGGGGTAAAATATCTATGCTTAAAACCATTTCTGTATTGATATACACAGAAGGTTGAAAAACAGTTGCTTTGCCCACCTGGTTTTGGATAGCGGATAGATCGCAAATGTAAAAATTGGGGCTTTTCACAGCATACAGCATCAATTCGTAATTGAGCTTACGTAGCTGAAAAATAAATGAAGACGGCGTTTTATTTGCGAAGCTGCCAAATACACCCTCGTCAATTTCGGAGAAATTGTAGCAGATGATCTTTGCATTTAATTTCGTGTTTATAGCAATGCAAAGATTATTAATTAATTCCATTTGCTTTTCAGCAAGCGTATCATATTCCCCGTGTTTTAACTTGTTGTATTTTTCAAGCAGCTTGTGCGAGGATTGAAACAGGATAATTACTTCGGGTTTGTATTCGTATAACTCAGAGTCCGCATCAAAAACCTGTCGTTCCAACTGGTTAAAATCAGCTTCAAAAATTTGCAGGTTAATTCCCTCATCAAACCCTGTTCCCCTTAAGGCAACGGAAAGAAATTGTGTTGCAGTATCGCCCAATAAAGCAACTTTAACAGGCGCCAGGCCCGAAAAATCGTTTTTTAAGTTTTTCTTTAATTGGGAAAAAAGCTTCATGCTTATAAATCCTGGAATAAACCTGTTATAAAACCATACGGAATAAACCGGGCTGCCGTTGCCCGCACAATTCAACACAAAGTATTGAAAGCACTAAAAAATTGATCTATTTTTAAAAACACAATGTAAAACCAGTTATTTTTTTATTTTTGATTGCTTGAATTTATCCATTGTAAATACTTATGTTTTCGTACGGCAGCTATTATTATATCATCGTTGGCTTACAAATATTTTGTGGCATACACAGCTACCGCAGGGGGACACTCAACAGGTGGATATTCCTGATCATTTTTTTGCCGGTTATCGGGAGCATAATTTATTTATATAGTGAAGTGCTTTCGAACAGGAACAGGAGTAGTTTTAAGGTAATGAACAAACCGGGCATTGATGTTGGCGCAGTACTTAACCCCGGCGGAAGAATAAAAAAACTGGAAGAAGAATTGCGCTTTACCGATACCTTTGCCAACAGGATAAAACTTGCAGACGCCTACCTTGCAGCCGGTTCTACCGATAAGGCTATTGATTTATACAAGGCCAGCCTCACAGGCGCCTTTGCCGAAAATGAGCATGTTATGATGCAGCTTATAGTTGCCTATTTTGCACAACAACGGTATGACGAGGTGATCCCTTTAGCCAAAAAACTTTACAAATTGCCGCAATTTACCCGCTCAAAAGCGCACCTGCTTTATGCTTTATCGCTCGAAAATTTAGGAAACATTGAGCAGGCCGAAACCGAGTTTAAAGCCATGAAAGGCCGCTACTCGTATTTTGAACAACGCTACCAATACGGGCTTTTTTTGATGCGGCAGGAAAAGTATGACGATGCCTCGAAAATATTTACAGATATGCTCGACGAGGAACCGCATCTTGGCAATATTGAAAAAAGAAGCAACCGCGAATGGTTTGCTAAAGCAAAAGACGAGTTAAGGAACATACCGGCCTAAACCTTACCAAGGTAAATCTCCGTTTGGTAATGAAAGCTCACCTTGCCACCGTCACTATACCGGGCAAAAATATCCTTCAATAGCTCTTTAAATTTTTCGCCATCCGCTGTACCTTCTGGGGGCACGTATGATGACGAAAACGCCCGGCCCAAAAGGCCAGCCTCATCAAACACTTGCACGTTGGGGAATTTCACAGCTTTGTAAATCCCGTCCTTAAAAAATGCTTTGAAATCAAAATCGCTGATATTGCGGTGGTTAACCTTGTTGTAGTCTATAGAGTCCTGCTTTAAAATACTTTCATAAGCTATCGAAAATTCGTCAGCATCAGCAAGCCGGTTATTCCAGATGAGCGCCGCGTGGCCGTCTTCTTTTAGTATTCTTCTAAATTCTGCCTGTGTTTTTTCATTATTGAACCAATGGAATGCCTGGGCGCAAACTATTAAATCAATACTGTTTGCAAGTAGGGTTGTGGCTTCGGCGCTACCATTAATAGGATTAAAGTTTTTATTGGCGCCAAGCTGTTGTTCAGCGGCCTGCTGCATGTCTTCATTAGGTTCAACTGCGTAAACTTTGTAACCTTCATCCAGCAACAGCTTGGTAAAAATGCCGGTGCCTGAGCCAATATCGGCTATAACTAAAGCGCTCGTTAACTTACATTCACTTTGCAGGTAAGCAATTACTTCATTCGGGTACCCGGGACGGTATTTTACATAATTATCAACCCTGTCTGAAAATCTTTTGGTGGGATCGGAAATCATATTATAAAAAATTGGGGTAGTTTACAGGCAAAGTTTAAAGACGCAAGTATTGCGTCTCTACGTTTTTCAGCCAACTACACACTTATAAAAAACGCAGCTTCAAAAACATGGCCGGGTTTTAACTGCTGTATATCTTCCTTTTGGCTTATATCAACATGCTTGCCGGCAGTATCGGCACAACCAAGCCATGGCTCAATGCAAACAAAATCGCCGCCGCCTTTTGCCCATATGCCCAGGTAATTAAAATGCGGAAATTCAACAGACAGCGACCTATCGTGTCTATCGCTTTTTATGCAAACCTCCCTCGATTTTAAATTTTTAAATACCAATGCATCAGCATCAAATAAGTGCCTTGTTAAATATAATTTGTTACCCGGTGAAGGTACCGGGTGCATTTCGCCACTGAAAAACCCTTCGGGGGATAATAGGTGGGTCTCTAACTTTTCTTCTGTTTCAAATTCGATATAATAATCCTCATAATTCTCACCGGGACCGAACGGCACGTTAAAAGCCGGGTGTCCGCCTACCGAAAAATAAATGGTTTTATTATCATGACTAATCAGTTTATAGGTTAACCGGACAGCGTTTTCTATCAGGGTATATAAAACCTGGAAATCAAACTTATAGGGATAAACATGCAGCGTTTTTTCGGAATTTGGCAGTGAATAGGTTACATGTACCTCATCGTTCTCCAGTAAAATAAATTCGGAGTTACGTGCAAAGCCATGCCTGGCCATGGGATAAGTTTTTCCATCAACCAATAGCTCGTCATTAATAAGCCCACCCACTATAGGGAACAGGTTTGGCGCATGCCAGTTCCAAATTTTGGCGCTGTCCTGCCAAAGGTGTTCGGTTTGCGTTGCTTTATTGAAAATTGAAGATAGCTGTGCCCCTTTTGCGTCGATCTCAACTCTTAAAAACTCATTTTCTAATACGGCCATGGGTAGTGATGTGATAGCAATTAAACTCCCGAAATTAAGAATTTGTTTTTAAAGTTGATGTTCCGATTAAACTGTGCCTGTTGGGTTTTAACCACAAAGGGCACAATGGATTTCACAAAGGACACAGAGATTTATATAAAGTAATTAATATCTTTTTATTTTTCAACTCCCCTTTAGGGGCCGGGGGGCTAATCATTATCTTTCTTCTTTTCCAATATCACAAACGCGCTGCGTTTTGGGGCAGGCAATGCGGCGTTTTCGCCTTTTACATATTTCCATATCACCTCATTTAATATAAGATCCGGCACAGCATCTTCTTTTGCAAGATTGAATGATTGCGATAGTTTACTGCTTCTATTGTCGGCGATATTTCGTTGCTCAAGATCCACCTGGGCGGGTTTCGCTACATAAGGCGATAGATCCGGCTTATCGGTAAAGCATTCATAAAGCGGCAAGGCAGCAGCATCGTATTGGCTCATTGGCGGCAGACCGAGTATCAATTCAATGGTACGCAACACACCCGATGTTGAATACATATTGTGCATTACCGCATGTCGCTTTACATACCCCCCGGCAACAAATACCGGCGAACGGTGCGCATCGACATGATCAGGCCCGTTTTGGGCATCATCCTCTAAAATAAATACTACGGATTCCTTCCAGATGCTACTTTTTGAAAGGTGTTCTACAAAGCGCCCTATGCCCTGGTCGTTATCGGCAACTGCCGCAATGGGCGATATGGCGCCTTTATGTTGCCCGCTGGTATGGTCGTTACTTATCCGCACCGAATTAAAATGCGGCACAGCGTTTATGCTCAGCAGCGAATCAAAATCATGCTCCCATACGGCCTCGCGTTTTATATCTTTTATATTGAGGTCGAAACCTGGTGACTGTACGCAGTAATGCCCCTGTAACGATTTGATGTTCGGTTTATAATCATCGGCGAATTCGCCGTAGGTGCGGTAGCTAACGCCTGCCCTTTTGCAATAGTCCCAAATGTAGCCATCGCGCGGGTCGCCTGCTTTGCGGGTGCCTTCTGAATCATAATTACCACCGCGACCGCCGTAGCTGGTTGGCCATGTTTTCTCAATAAAATCGGTGGCATAAGCAGCCGTGCTCCAGTTATGGCCATCGGCACTTACCTCGGCATCTACATAAAAATTATCCAACAAAATAAATTCATTGGCTAAGGCATGATGGTTCGGCGTAACCTTATCGCCAAAGATACATAACGAAGTATCACCATTGCCCTGGGGCATATCACCTAACACCTGGTCGTACGTCCGATTTTCTTTAATAATGTAAAACACATACTTTATGGGCGATTTTTCGCCGCGCCTGCGCGGGATAGGGTTGCCAGCCTCGCCTGCCGCCGTAGCTGTTACTTTTGTGTTAAAAGGCGTGTTCGCATAAACCTGTTTGGTATAAACTTTAAGCTTTTCGGGTTGCGGCGCGTCAATAAACGATAGCGTGCCTTTAAATAAGCCCCCGATATATTGTTCCCTACTGTTAACAGCCCCTTTTTTATAGCCGCTATTATCGGCTTTTCTAACAGGTTGGGGTCCCCGCGGGTTTGCCATACTTGTAAAGCCTTTGCCATTGGCCACCAATATTTTATTGCCCAGCGTACGCACATAAGTTGGGTACCAGCCAACCGGGATAAAGCCCATGCTGTGGCTGTTGCCCGGCTTGCTTACATCAAAAACCGCAAGGCAATTATTATCGGCATTGGCAATGTAAAGCGTTTTTTGATCGGGTGATAACGCCAGCCCATTGGTGGTTGAACCAGTTAGTTTGGTGGGATAAAGCGTGGTTGAAATAACCTCGATAGTTTTATAGCTGGCGGTATTGATCACCGAAACCGAGTTGTCATTTGCGTTAGCGACAAACAAAATGCTTCCTTTTTTATTCAGCAACAATTCATTAGGATGGCTGCCTGCTTTAATGCTGCTGATAGTGCCGGTAGCTGTATTATAACAAGCCACCTGTTCGCCACCCCAGATGGAGATGTACAACATTTTTTCATCGGGCGACAGTATGCAGCTATAAGCCTCGGCTGCTAACTTAACCTGTTTTAAAACTTTGCGGGTGGTAGGGTCAATCACATATAGACTGCTGTCTTCCTTGGTGACAGTATATAACCGCGTGTTGCTTTTGTTAACAGCAATGCCTGTTGTACATATCTTGTTCTTTGGCCAGGGCATACCAAGTTTTATAGTATCGGCATGGCCGATCTTATCGTTATCGATATGAAAAGCCATTATCCAGTTGTCATTCCCGCCCGATGCATACAGCATTTTTTCATCCCGGCTAAAGGCCAGGCCATACCATGCTTTGCCGACTATCTTCTCGTCAAGCTGTTTTTTCATTTTTAGGGTCGATGAGTTGGATGGATTGTGTGCTTTCACCGTTATTGGTAACCGCCATTAACCTGCCCGATGCAGATATTTGCATATTTAGTGGCAGATCGCCCAATGGCAATCCCCGCCCTGCGGGGCTAAGTTTCCAACCGTTGGGTAATAGTACCTGGTTGGTTTTTTCAATTTTGCCTGGCGTTTGGGCGAAGGTTGCTGTTACAAGGCAGATGGTAGCAGCGAATAGTAGCAGTTTTAGTTTCATGGCTGGTAAAATGGTTAGTCAAAAGTAATGAATGCTTTTGAGGGATATAACGACTTAACAGAAAGTTAATGTAACGTTTTTGAATGTTTGTTTTTTGACCTGTTATTTAAATAAGTATTTTTAAGTCAATTATTTAAACCGTTTTGTAATGACCGTAGACGAAGTTATGGCCGAATTGCAATCGCACGGAAGCGAAAGCATCAAGAAAATACTGTTAAAACATGGTGTTAAGGAACCGTTTTTTGGCGTAAAAGTTGAGTATTTAAAAACCATCCAAAAAAAAGCAAAAAAGGATTATCCTTTGGCCAAGGGATTGTATGCCACAGGCAATGCAGATGCTATGTACCTGGCAGGCCTGATCACCGATGATGGCAAGATGACCAAAGCCGACCTGCAAACATGGGTGGAGCAGGCAGTATCCACCAATATCAACGAATATACCGTCCCATGGGTAGCGACCGAAAGCAATTATGGTTTTGAACTGGGCTTGGAATGGATAGATAGCCCCCAGGAACACATAGCGGCCGCAGGGTGGAGCACCCTGGCTAACCTGGCCACCCTAAAGGCGGATAGTGACCTTGACATTCCCGCTTACCGGGCACTGCTGCAACGGGTGGTTAAAGACATCCATACCGCACCCAACCGGGTGACGGCGAGGATGAATATTTTTGTGATAACTGTTGGCTCGTACGTTGCGCCCCTAACCGAAGATGCAAAGGCCGCCGCCAATAAAATAGGGGCAGTTTATGTCAATACCGAAGGCACCGCCTGCAAAGTGCCCGACGCCATTGAATATATCAACAAAGCAATTACCCGCGGGACGCTTGGTAAAAAGAAGAAGACGGTGAAGTGTTGAGGTCGGTGGGTTGCCCATACAACCACGGGTGATAAACCCGGAGGTGCGGGACGGAATATTTAATATGCTACTGACAAATTCAGATGTCCGCCTAATCCTTCTCTAACAATACGCATTAATGTCGACAGCCGTATATCACTTGCATTATTTTCAATTCTTGAAATATATGATTTTGTTGTTCCGCATTTAGCGGCAAGTTGTTCCTGGGTCATATTTTGCTGTTCTCGCAATTCCTGTATAAAAACCCCTAATTTGAAAGCCTCGAAACCTTGTTCGTAATTTTCCCTGGTTTCAGTACCACTTTTGCCATATTGCTCATCAAGATGGTCGGCGTAAGAAGTTAAATTACTGTTTGTTTGATTTTTCATCGAAATATTCTTTTTTTATTTTTTTTGCAGCTACTATTTCATTCTTTGGGGTTTTTTGAGTCTTCTTTTGAAATCCGTTGACTAAAATCACAAGTTGTCCATCATCAAAAAAACAAAAAACACGAAAAATATTACCACCAACCTCTACCCTGACTTCATAAATGCCGTCCTCTAAGTGTTTAAAAAACTTGCCGGGCACACGTTCCATTGTTGCAATGATCCCTAAAGTCCAGTTGAACTTTAATTGAACGGATGCCGTAAGGGTATTAAAAAAATCAAGGTAGTACCGTTTATAATAAACGATATTCCGTTTAAAGTCATGCGCCACAACACAAAGTTAGCTAATTAGATAACAACAGCAATAGATTGCCTGAATATTATTTATATAGTTTATCACTGATTAGCGAAGCACAAGGATTTAATGCTTTTGGCCTGCGCGTAATAATAACTATATGCGATGGGCCGCCGACTTTTTCGCAGTTGAAAACTGCTGCCATGCGCGTACCACGAGCTGTAAGCTCGCGGCAGCGGGCACAAAAAAGCGGACAACCTTACGGTTATCCGCCCACCCAGGTTTTGGCCCCAAGAACCGGGTTAGCCCCGATGCCGATACTGCAATCGGGAAGGAGTTTTCAACTAACAGCTATTTAAAATCCAAATCACCCACATACACTGCTCCATCCGATCCTTTTTTCATTTGCAGTACTATGATCTCTTTCTTTTCCTGCGGGGTGCCGTAGTGGGTAAACATTTCGGCCATAATGGTGGTTGGGCCGGCAATAGTAGCCTGCCTGTCGCCGTAATAGTTTATTTCTATTTTGTAGGTACCTTTAATAGCATTTTTCAATAGAAATTGTTCCGGGCCGAAGCCTTGTGTCATATCATGCGAGATACGGCCGCCAATGGCGGTGCGGTTATGGCTGTAGTAGCATTTCTCGTTATTAGGGTCGGTTACCCACAGGTCGATATCAGTATTATTCATGTTCCAGTCCATTACAACGCGTATATCGACCGGCAGCGATTTAATAACTGTTTTGGGGATGGCCGAAACATCAAGCTTATGCTTGTTTAAAGCTATAATGCGGTTTATTTCTGGTAAAAATATTTCCTGTATGCCATCATACAGATCGTCGGCATCGGGGGTATAGCTTTTGGTCATTGCGGTATAAAGTACATCAAGCGCTTTTTGATGTTCGCCTGCGTCTTCAAGCGCAAGGCCGTAATCGCGGAAACTTTGCGGATCAAGCGGGCGCAGCTCGGTTATCTTTTTAAATGCGAATAGTTCGCCCTCAACATCGCCCAGCTGTTTTAATTTGTAGGCCAGCATTTTGTAAAGTTCATAACTGCCCAGGTCAAGTTCGGCCAGGTTGCTTAATATACGCAAGCCCAATTCGGTGTTGCCTGTTTTTATAAAATATCCGGCAACATCGAAATAATAAACCGGGTTGCTGCTAAACGACTGCCTTAACTCCAGGTACTTTTGATATTGGGATGCCTTATCGGTTTTTTGTATAGTTTTTAAATAGTCGGGATCGGCGTGCTGGTAAGTGACATTGATACCGCCATTCTGGGTTGGATGGTTGGCGTTCGTGGTATTGCCCCGTTTAGTTGTAATAAGTACGGCCCCATTTGATGCCTCAGATCCATAAAGGGCCGCCGCGCTTCCATCTTTTAACACACTTATATCGGCTATATCGTTTGGGTTAATAGTGGATAGAGTTGTACCCGGCATGGGGACACCGTCAACTACGATAAGGGCTTCTTTATCCGCTGCTAACGAGCGATTGCCCCTAAGAACAATGCTTACGTTAGGGTCAACACCGTTATCGAGGGAATAAACCGCAACACCGCCAACTTTAGCATTTAAACCGTTGGCAACAGCGGGTGCCGCTGGCATTGTAATTTCTTGGGCGGATACTTTTGCTGTTGAGTTAGTTGCACTGCCAACAACAGACGCCTTTCTAACGACGACTGGTGCGTCAGACCTCACGACCGAAACACCTGCTGCCTGGCCTTGTAATGGTTGCTCGGATCTTGCAGGCTGAACCGCGGCAGCATCGCTAACGGTTACAGTAGTTACGGAACCTGTAACATCCCTTCTCCTTTGGGTGGTATAACCTGTAACCACTACTTCCCCCAATTGATTTGATGCCGGAATCAAAACAATATCAATGGCACTCTTATTCCTGGTACTAATTTCCTGCGTTTCATATCCTATAAAGGATGCCTGGATAGTTGCCCCTTTTTGTACGCTTAGGGTATATCTGCCGGCGGCACTGGTTTGCGTACCAATATTCGAGCCTTTCATCTTTATAGTAACACCTGGAATTGGCAGACCGTCCTCTTTAGCGGTAACTGTGCCTGTAATTGTATGATGCTGATCATTCGGCGCCCCACTGTATTGATGCAATTGCGTGCCACTATAGGCAGGAACAGGCTGTTCGGAATGGACGCGGACATGGGTATTCTCTTTAGGTTTAACTGGTTCTTTAGCCACATTCAAATCAGCGCCCCACCAGTTAGACAATTCTGCCTGCATATTTTCGGATGCTGTCAGGTTTTCCCTCAGCGGCGCTGGATTATTATTCGCCCTTTGTTTCATAATGGCATCAAACTGTTCGCGCAATTCCGCCGGTGGCTCAATATCATAAGTGATATAATCATTTACCGATTCAAGTACAATCAGCGAAGTATTGCGGGTAACAATGCCAAAGCGTTTGCCTAATGATTCAATATCCTGCCGGTTGGCGTCGTAGTTAATATCCAGCTCGCTTATTTTTTTCTGCGCCCAAAGTTTGGCCACGTCAACATCATCAACCGCGTCTTTGGCAAGGTCGAGTGTTACTTCCTTTTCATAACTCACCTTATTGCCATAGCCATATTGTAATGTAATGGTTTGATTTGGGTCACGGGTGATACCGGCTATTGAGAATGCGCCACCCACAGCAACAGGCAACGAAGGATAATTTTCTTCGACGGTCGCCCCTGCTTTTATCCCCAAAAACCGCAGTGGTTGGGTAGTTAAAGCAGCTAAGGCCTTAATGCTGTCGGTGGTGGTCAGGTCTATAAGTTCGCCGCCTGTTTTCAGGGAGATGAGTTTTAAATTGCTGTAATCTGCCGATGCTGATGAATTGATGCAGTAAACAGGTTTATTAACCAGCTTTATCGTTTTTTCGCCAAAGGTTTGACGACCATCGCTCATTAATAAAAATTCGTCTGCCGGGTATTTCGACAGATCTATCTTACCAAAATCAGTGGCGCCATCATAAATGGTATGTTCCAGCGCGTTTTTAAGTTCGGCCCAGTTGCCATTGCTGATGGTATATGTTTTGGTATTGATAATGGTATTGCTAAAGGTCACCAGGGTAATTGCCGCATTGTTTACCTTTTTAAAATAAGCATCCAATACGGCAAATTCCTTTTTGGTATCGCGGGCGGCTCCACTTAACGAAGCATCCCACAATAAACCAATACTATGCGGCATGGGTTTACCTGCTGTTTGCGATAACAATGTTGTATTGATAAAATAATAATATTTATTCCCTTGCTCCTGTATCATTACCTCGGCCGCATTCAGCGGCTTGGGTATTAAAAACGAGATGGGGTGGTTAGGTGTATAATTACTTTTTTCGACAGCGGCTATATAAGCATTTTGATGACTGTCAAACTTTAAGTTATCGCTGTTTGAGCTATCCGCAACCGGTGCAGTTAGGCTTTGGATAACTGACGCATTAAGCGAAAATTTTTCAACGGTGTCTTTTACATTAAGTGGTAGGGTAAACTTAAGCTTGCCGTTTCCAGCCAGTGGTATCTCTTCCTCATAACCTATAATTACGGTTCGTGTACCATGTGGGTTGATAGGATATATACGGGTACGGAAAGTATTTCCCTCTACTTTTTCCAGCAGGCCAGGATCGATGCGCCTTCGCTCAACCGATTCAAATACTGCGGTGCCTTTTCCCCTGCCAACCGGGACAGCTTCGCGCATCCTGCCATTAATATCCAAAGCATAGCGGCTTACACTGATACCATCTTTAAGCGGGAATACCAGTGTACCTTCCAATATCCGCCCAGTGGAATTGTAAAAAGTCATTTGCCATGTGGTGCGGCTGATGTTGCCATAAATAGCAACATCAATTTTTAGTTGCTGCAACTTTACGCCATTATTGCTTTTGCCATCAACGGTAAGCTGCGGGCTTTGTGCAAAGGCGGCGGGTACCTGCAATGCGATGAGTACAAGTACCGATAAAAGGAAAGAGTTTAGTTTTTTCATGGATCGCTAATTTTCCTACAGGATGCAGGTAAGAAAGCGATTCCATAAATTAAATAGAAAAATAAATGCTTTGCTATTTAACTTTTCGTTTGGGCATGCTCCTTCATGGATGTCCTCGCGGCAAGCAAAGCCAAAAAAGTTATAGCCGCAACTATCGACAGATAATAACCAACATACGGCAGGCCGTAGTGGCTTGCAAGTTTGGTGGCCAGTAAAGGCGTTAATGAGGCCCCCAATATACCTGCTAATGTAAAGGACAATGATGCCCCGGTGTAACGGACAGATGCCGGAAATATCTCCGCAAGTGCTGTACCTAACGGGCCGTAAGTTAAGCCCATTAAAAACATCCCGAGTACCAGGAAGCCAACCGTCATTCCCCAGTTACCGGCGACGAATAACGGCGAAAAAAACAAACCAAAGATAAAAATGCCTATGGTGGCGATAATCAGTATCTTGCTGCGGCCATACTTGTCGGCCAGGATAGCAGAGAGCGGAATTCCCAAACCAAAAAACACATCTGCTATCATTTCACCAATAAGAAAGCTTGTTCGCGAATAATGTAAAGCCTTTGTGCCCCAGTCGAGGGTAAAAACCGTGAGTAAGTAAAATAATAAAAAAGTGGTAACCGTGGCAAAAGTGCCAAGGATAAGCACTTTTGTATGCCTGGCAAACACGTTAGCAATAGGAATTTTCACCCGTTCTTTTTTTTCGATCACCTTTAAAAAGTCTGGCGTTTCGGTTATTTTCAGGCGGACATATAAACCAACCCAAACCAAAATAGCACTGGCAATAAATGGAATCCGCCAGCCATAACTAAAAAATTGCTGGTCGGTCATGGTTTTACTGAGAACAAGAAACGTTGCGGTTGAAATTAATAACCCTATCGGCGCGCCCAGTTGGGGGAACATGCCGTACCATGCTTTTTTGCCGGCGGGCGCGTTTTCTGTAGCCAGCAATACTGCGCCGCCCCATTCGCCGCCCAGTCCCAGGCCCTGCCCAAAGCGGAACAGCGCCAATAGAATTGGGGCTGCAATCCCGATAGAATGGTAGGTAGGCAACAAACCAATGGCAACGGTTGAAGGCCCCATAGTCATTAACGCTGCCACCAGTGTAGCCTTACGGCCTTTACGGTCGCCAAAGTGCCCAAATAAAGCGGCCCCTAATGGCCTTGCAAAAAAGGCCAAAGCAAAAGTTGCTAAAGATGCTAAGGTGGCAGAAGCAGGATCGGCGGCCGGAAAAAACAGCTTCGGAAATACCAGCACCGCAGCTGTAGCGTAGATATAGAAATCAAAAAATTCTATAGTGGTGCCGATTAGGCTGGCTATAAGTATCGTACGTGCTGAATTTCCCGTGCTGCTTGTTTTACTCATTATGATCTTTTTTAATTGTGATAAAAATCAACCCAAACATATCATATTCCTGCGAATAATACTCAAGCCAATAAAAAAGGTATTAAAGCTGGCGCGTTTACATAAAGACCTTTCCGAAATCCAAATTAAGACTCAAGACTTCGGACTTTCGACTTTAGACTTCAAACTCAACCAATATATTCCCAGGCACTTTGGTAACCACCCAATTGTTCGGCATAGTTGATCACGTCGGCATAAAAGGGCAACCGGCTAAGGGTGGCGCTATCGCCGATGATCACAAGTTTTTTTCGTGCCCTCGTCATGGCCACGTTCATGCGGCGGATGTCCGACAGGAAGCCAATAATCCCCTCGGGATTGCTCCGGGTTAAGCTGATGAGTACGATATCACGTTCCTGGCCCTGGAAACTATCGATGGTATTTACTGAAATATTGTTACTGTATGGATGTAGGGCCGACGTATTGATCATTTGCTCCTTCAGCAAACGGACTTGTTCGCTGTATGGAGAAATTACCGCTACGGATGGAAAATCACTTGAAGGATCGTTTTCTACAACTATTTTCGCCAGGTTTTCAAGATAACGGAAAAGAAAAGCCGCTTCTTCAGGGTTAGCCACACTGGTCCCGGCAGGCTTTTCATCAAACGCACACCCGGCGGTATCAATAAACAACATAGGCTTATCGCCCGGAAAAAGCAAACGACTGGCTACCGATTGGTGCGCTTTAAGTTCATTACCATAAAACACTGCCGAAGAATAGCCCATAATAGCATCGTTCATCCGGTATTGTTCGTCCAGCAGGGTAACGGCTTCGGGATACAGGGCAATGCATTTTTCGATGAGCGTAGTACTTAAGCCTTTGCGCGCCGCCTCGGTTGATTTTATAGTTGGCGATAGCTGGCAGTGGTCGCCGGCAAGGATCACTTTTTGAGCTTTCAGGATAGGGATCCAGCAGGCGGGCTCCAATGCCTGCCCGGCCTCATCAATAAATACCGTATTGAATTGAAGATTGCGGATGGTATAGTGATTGGCCCCGGCAAGCGTAGCCGTAATCACCTGCGCTTTTGTTACCAGGTCATTTATAATAAACTCCTCTGTTTTGGCCACTTCCTTCATAATCTTGTTGGCCTCATCAAACAGGGCTTTACGCTGGTCGCGTTCGGCTTTGCCAAAACTGCGCTTGTATTTGTGGCCCATATTTTTGAATTCGGCGGCCTGCTTTTTTAGTCGTTTGCTCTCCTTCATATAAGGGTGAAGCGCCATCTGGCTATCAAGCGTAAGGTCCATAAGTTTATCTGAAACCCTAACCGGGTTACCGATCCTTATGACGTTTAGCCCCTGCTGTGACAGCTTTTCGCTCAACAGGTCCACAGCTGTATTACTTGGCGCTACCACCAAAACCTGTTGTTTTTGTAGTTTCACTACCTGGCTGATAGCCTGCACCAACGTGGTTGTTTTACCTGTACCGGGAGGCCCATGCACAATGGCAAGGTCCTGCGCCGAGATGATCTTTGCCACTGCCGCCTGCTGAGAAGTATTTAAGCCTGCTGCGGGCAGCGCTATGCTTTCAGGAAAAAATAAAGGGCTTTTTTTACCAGTTAGTATCTGCACCAGGCGATCATCAACCGCGTTTTCTGAAAGTTTAGCCGCCTGTTTTAACGCGCCAAACATTTCATCATAATTATTATTGTCGAACAAAAGCTCAATACCCAGTTTACCATCCCGGCACCAATCCGGCAGTTCTTCGGTGAAGATATTGATCTTGACACGGTCGCCACTCAGGTACGAGATAACGCCTTCAACACGATTATTTTTGGGATCGTGATTGGAAAATAATACTGCCGGGCTGCCAAACCGCAATTGGTGCAGCACATCCAGGTTGGTCTTTCTTTCAGCCTCTACATTCAGATAATCACCACGGCTGGGTTCAGTGCCCGTGATTGCTATGGGATACCAGGCCAGCCCGGCAGCCCGCCTGTCGGTTACCGAAGTTGACGAAACCTGTTTTAAATATGCCTCGCGGTCTTCTGTTTGTTCAATTTTTAGCAGCTCCGCCAGGTTTTTGAAATAGTCCATTCGCGCAAAGGTAAGGAATGGCGGCTGGGAAGAAAATATTGAAATTATTTGCTCCGGCCCATTTACCGATCAATCACTAATAATTGAAAATTTAAACCCTTGTATTTGCCCTATTTATTTGTGGTTTACACTCCAGCCCGGCAATTAAGATGTTTTCAATTGTTCGTCCAGTTTTATATTAATAGAAGTTGGCTTATATCCTTCGCGGACACGCTGCGCACCCATCTTGTCATAAAATTCTTCATTATCCGGCTGCCAGGTGGCAAGCCCGTCAACATAGCGGTTGTACATACAAAATGCGGCGGCAATCAGTACGGTATCGTGTATCTCAATATCCGTAGCGCCTTCCCCTCTGGCATTTTCAATATCTTCCGTTGTCACATTCTTTCCGCCGGATTGTACCTTAGCCGCAATTTTTAACAACGCTTTCAGCTTATCGCTGATAGGCGCCGCTTCCGGATCAGCCAATACCTGCTTCACCAGCGAAAGTTCGCTATCCAACTGGTGCTTTGCTATGGCGCTATGGGAGCGGGTGCAAAAATTACAGGTATTCAGGCTGGAAACATAGGAAGCAATCAGCTCGCGCTCACCGGCACTAAGCGTTGGATGCGGATTATGTAATAAAACCTGGGCCAGGTCGCAAAGCGGGGCCGCAGTTTCGGGACGGAACACAAACAGGCTCCTGATGCCCGGATATTCCTTTGGTAAATCAATATGTGGCATATTTTTAAGTTTATTTGGTTGATTAGGTTAGAATGAGTTGATTAAGTTAGATTGAGTTGAATGGGTTGATTAAGTTTAGACATAGTTTAACTACTCACCTAATAAACTCAATCAACTATTTATAAACACTTGACTGGTATCCTTCCAAAGCGCCTTGAGGCGCCCTGTTAATATAGAACTGGCGGTCTTCCGGCGCCCAGGTGGCCAAACCATCTACGTAACGGTTAAACATACAAAACGCCGCGGCTATCAAAACCGTATCGTGTATTTCGGTATCGGTAGCGCCATTTTTCCTGGCCTCGTCTATTTGTATTTCCGTCACATGCTTCCCGCCTTTCTGTGCACTTGCTGCAATTGCAAGCAATGCTTTCATTTTATCGGAAATATCCGATGTTTTAAAATCCTGCTTAATGCCATCAATTTGTTGTACATCACATTCCAGGTAATGGCCAGCCAATGCACCATGTACATTCTGACAAAAGAAGCAATCGTTCAAATAGGAAACATAAGTACCTATCAGTTCGCGCTCTCCACGGCTTAAGGTGTTGTCGCCTCTCAGGAGTGTTTCGGCCAACGCATTCAAAGGCGCTTCCGTTTCAGGCCTGTAAGCCATCAGCCCTCTTATTCCGGGCAATTCATTATTTAATTCAATATGAGCCATAATAAGTCTTCTAATTTTTTTGATTATGAGTGTCCGGTTGTATGTTTTTTATTAGTAATACCGCCAACAGCCCAATGATAAATACAAGGGAAAAAACAAACAGGGAATTACCATATCCGCCTAAAGCAGTTACCAAAACGCCCACAAACAATACAGCCAGGGCTGTAAGCAAACGCCCTGTGTTAAAGCAAACCCCCGTTGCAGAAGCTCGAATAGCCGTTGGAAAAAGCAATGGGATATAAAGTGATAGTATCCCCTGGCTCGCGCCAAAAAACAACGCCAAAATGGCAATTTCCGCATAAATAATGGCTGAAAAAGAGCTATTGGTTTTGAACAGGATAAATGACAACACAGCGCAAACCGCAAAACTCATGATGAGCGATCTTCTTAACCCCATAAAATTTACAACCCAACCTGAAAGAAAGCCCCCGGTTAAGCCACCCATTCCTAAACACATCATACTTAACCCGCCTTCTTTGTCCGCATCAGTGGTTGACAGGCTCTGTATCCATGTGGGCATCCACGAAAAAATGGCCCAAAGCCCGATAAGCATAGTTCCGAAAATAAGAGAGCCAACAAGAAGCGCCCTTATGTTTCCGGCATGGAGTAAATGGTTTGTTGATTTTTCAAGGGTAGCTTTATCAGCGTGATCACTAAGCCACAATTCCGACTCATTTGTAAGCCAGAAGCCCGCAATGGCGATTACTAACGGAATAATTCCGACCATAAAAGCCTGCCGCCAGGAGCTTACAAAATAATTGATCAGCCCGGCGGAAAAAATACCTACCGGGATGGAAATTGACAGGAAACCTGTAAAAATGGCCCTGCTCTTTTCGGGCCATACTTCACTTATTAAGGTAAACGAAAGAACCAGCAAGCCACCCATGCCGAAACCGCTCATGAAACGGCATAGAACTATTCCCCACCAACTATTCATTTGGCCGGTAAGTATGGTAAACAGGGCGTAGCCGGCAATCGACAACAAAAGGGAGGTTTTCCTGCCTGTCAGGTCACCGATAATACCCCAAAGGAAACCGCCCGCAGCCCATCCAAAAATAAACATGGAATTGATAAAAGCGCTGATATCATTAAGCTGGGCGTCGCTTTTGTTGCCCTGCAATTCTTTGACCACTGTGGGCAGGTAAACCGACATCAGGGTTGATATTACGCCCCCGAACATGTTGCCGACAAAGCAAATAATAAACAAGAGTACAAGATTTGTTGATGTTGTCTGCTTGTTTTCGGCATTAAGTGTTAATGTATCTTTCATGATTGAGATTTTCTATTTTTTTAGATGGTCATAGCCCTGCGGTAAGCGTGAATAGCCGTGGTTTACCAAACGGTCGGCTAACATGACGAAATAGCTATCATTATCAGGCATTGCGGTTGCCATGCCATCAACGTAACGGTTATACAGGCTGAATAAGGCGGCAATTAAAACTGTATCATGAATTTCCAAATCTGTTGCTCCTTCGGCCTTCGCCTTTTCAATTATTTCTGTAGTAACCAGCCGCCCGCTTTTACCTGTGAGGGCAGCAATAGTTAATAAAGCTTTCATTTTTTCGCTTACAGGCGCTGTGGCTATATCCTCCTTTACCTTTTTGCACGTTTCATCCTCACCTAACAGCAAATCAACTGTTGCGGCATGGGCGGCAGTGCAAAACCTGCATTGGTTGCCATGCGATACAACGGTGGCTATCAGTTCGCGCTCCGCCTCGGTTAGTGTTGAAGGGCCGCGCATTATAACTTGGGTAAGATCGCGTATAGGCTGGCCTGTATCTTTACGATATTCAAGCAACCCGGTTATGCCAGGTAAATGGCTTTCAAGTTCAATATGTGGCATGGTTACTATTAAATATGTGTTTAACTAAACAATTTTTCTTCAGCGAGCCTGGTCCCTTCTACACGTGCTTTGATCTTCGCAAATGCAGTTTCGCGCGTAGTAGAAACATCGTCGCAGAACGGAGAAAAGCCGCAATCGTCGGTAGTGCCCAACTGGTTTATCGGGATGTAGGCTGCTGCCTCCAGTACCCTGTCCCTTACTTCCTCTTTTGTTTCAATTTTTGGATTAAGCACATCTATTACGCCAATAAACGCCGTTTGATTTGGCTTAAGATGTTGCTTTATGATTTTTAAGACCCTGACCCTGTCTGCTTCACTGGCCAGCTGCATGTAAAAACTGCCGACATTTAAATTAAAAAGCTGCGGTAAAAAATCTGCGTAATCAATATCAGCACTGTGGGTTGAATCATGATCACCACCCGGACATACGTGTACGCCTAATTTTTGCTGCTCTTCCTTACTGAAGCGATTAAACACCTGGTTGTTTACATCAATAAAATGCTTTAAAACTCCGCCAGACGGGTCGAGTTTAAGCGAAAGCCTGCCTTCGGTGAAATCCATTTGAACTTTATAGGCGCCCGCTTCCAAACATTGCCGAATGTCTTTTTCACATTCATTCAGCAGGTCTTCCATAAATTCAGCCTGGGTATATCCTTCTATACCATTTGGCGGATAGATCAGGCTCAACGCTGACGCGGATATGACAGCCTGTTTAACCGGCTTAGTTGTTTGCTTTTGGGCAGATGTAAGGTACTTTACAGCATAGTTGCCGTATCTGAATGGCCCGCTCGTCAATAAAGGTAATTGCCGGAAATGGCCGTCTTCAAAGTCGATCCTCATTCCTTCCGGGGCTAAATTTGTCAATCCTTCAAGCGGGTAGGTTGCAAAGCTTGATTTCGTTTGTTCACCATCGGTGATAACGGGAGACCCGGTTTTTTCGAACTCGCTCAAAGTATCGCTAATGGCCTTATTATAAAGGTTGGTTAAATCCGCACCGTTAGCGGGTGCAGTAATGGCTGCTATTAGCCCGGCAGGCCGGGGAATGCTTCCAATGGGTTCAGTTGGGATTCTCATAAGATTTGTTGATTTTTATAGTAAATTTAGATTGATTCAATTTTTTCCGTTGATTAATTGATTTGCCAGTTAACCCATTAGCGTGGCCATTTCAGGGCTGAATGTCATTAAAGACTATATGCCGGCAAGTTTTTATCTATAGTAAAGCGTGCTAATGCAATGCGAAGAGATATACTTAAAGTATCGTGAGCAAATAAAGCAATTGCAATCAGCACTGAAAGAATACTGCTTAGGAAACGCGAAGGCTGGTATAGACAAAACTACAAGATATACAAGCAAAGTATACAATACTGGTTTTGGCTATAAACAAACTCGAACCCGATCTTAAAAAATTATAAGACGAGCAGGTAGCGTTCAAAAAGCAGTTTCAGCTAATGAAATTGGGTGGTTTACCCGGGGAATCAATGAAAGGATTGGTTAATTTAAAAGTTAGCAAACTAATATTGTTTTTCAACAGGATGCCGTTTGCCGAGTAGTGATATTTAAAAACCTGTAAATTATATTCACTAAGTGCATTAACTTTTTTGGATACAGGTTCCTGCCCTTTTTTACTAAACGGAACATCGCTTATCTGTTTAGCGGTAATGATGTTGGCTGTTACCAGCCGTGTTTTAGTTGTATTTGCCACACAAATAAAATACATGGTATCACGGGTCATTTTAAGCCTTACATAATTATAGTAAGCGTCTTTTAATTGAATTTGCCCAACAATCTCTTCATATTCGGTCCAATCCTGTATGGTGGGCATATTAACAGGCATTTTTATTTCGATAAGTTTTGCGTTATCAATTTTGTTATCAAATAGCTGCTTTACCATCTGCACATCCGACTCATGGATATAATACTGGAATACCAAAGCATAGCCGCCCATATAAAACAGGTGGATACTTAACAATACGATAGCAAAAAATCGTTTCAATTCAACGGATTTTAGAACAGGCTTATTTTGATCCACTAATATATAGACAATAGTTGCTATTTATATAATTTTTTTACAGTTTGCCGAAAAAGCACAACGATTTGGTTAAAAACAAAAAAGCCTAAAAACGAAATAAATGAAGGCCTTTTCTAATGATCAAATAGCTATGCTATCCACCAATTCGCTATAAAATAACCAATGTGGCAAATAATAAAATAAGACACATTAATACTAAATAGTTTTCAAACTAAAGCAAAAAGGCAGCCGACTCACCGGCTGCCTTACAACTAAATCAATTATATACTCCAATCTTAATTCTCTGATCCTCTGATTAATATAAATGTACGACTTGTAAAATGCAGTTAACACGCCGCTTGGGCCGGATACAAATTATATAAGAAAAATTTAAACAAAAACTTGTCTTAAAAATATTAATATATTTATAATCAAATACTTATAAATACAAGCTGTTAAATTTATATATGTATAATTTTATAGGCCGCGCTCATTTTTTTATCTTTTCATCACCAATTTCTTAACTACTGAATCTCCAAGTACTTCTCCAAATTGACGTGAAACCATACACGAGTTATGAAAATGTATACCTCCGTAAAACCTTGACAAGGCGGTTTCTTTAGCTGCATCCCTAAATGATTTGAATGAACGGTTTTTTATTCCAAATACAAGTTCAGACGTATCCGTAAAAGCTACATTATCGCCCAAAACGCTCGTGAGCGCTTCGGCAGCAGCGGCCGATATGGTGCAATGCCCGCAGGTATATTCAGGAAATGGCGGTGTTTGAAGATGCGGCCGCCAGTTGGGATCAAAATACTTGTCAATTATAGTTTCGGGCCGCACTGTTTTGTACTTGAACTTGGCTGCCCATGCCTCAATAAACCCGTCGAACAAGGCAATAGCTGTTTTAGCGTAGGCGCAGACGGTTGTTCCAAAATCTGCGTTTGCTTTCTGGGCGCCAATTCCAACTACACTTAACCAATGTCCCGGGGGTGAAAACTTTTTTGTGATGAACATTACATGCCCGGCTACGTTCAACTTCTGCGGGTTATCATCCCAAAAATCTGCAATATGTACCTGTTCAGCGTTAAGGCTGTCGCTGGTATTTTTTATGTACATTACCTCTTTGTAGTATTGACTGTTCTTATCTTTTATATTAAAAACCGGCGGCGGCACCACGGTATACTCCTTTGCATTATTCATAACCATAGTTCTTATTTCTCCCCAGTGTGGTTCAACAGCTTCGAAATAGCCCGGAGGAGTGGGCACCCAACGCCATATCGAATCCTTAATGGAAAATTTCGGCGCGCTTCTCGTAGCCAGGTAATGGTCACCTTTACTCCATGCCATAATGGATAGTGCTACAGCTTTGGCATATTTTTCAGAATTACTGATCATCTCATCGGGCATACCGTGCGTTACAGCCAATTGATGCAGGCTGTCGGTATAGTATTTTAAACTACCCTCAGGAAAAGTTACCGTTTCACCAACCTTGCAAAAAGCAAGTAATGATGCATATTCGTAGTCAATACTTTCATTTGGGGTTGGCTGCGCAACTTTCTTAAACCCGTTAAGCTGACCAACAAGCGATTTATATTTAGCGGGATAACCGGCAGCAATCACCTCATAACCTGCTATCGATGCGTATGCATAATTACGTGATGCAACCGGCGGCGAAAAATTATTGCCCATTACCACGTGATTTAGTTCGTAAACCGTACGGCTATACAAACCGGGGTCATGAAAGATATTTTTATAATCAGGTTTTTTGCACGATGCCAAGAAAATTGTCAATATCAGTATTAAAAACAAACGGGTTCTCATAAAACAATAATTTTAATATAATAGGTTATTTAATAATGTAGGTCTTTTTTTCTGTTCCAACCCCGGTTATGGTTAATGACTTCCAGTTGCCCGGGAGCTTACTTTTCACCTGGACTATGCCCGCCGGGGTTATATCCAGGCCGCCAAAGCCCATTAAAAGACTTTGTATGATACCGCCCGCCCCCGTAGCAAAATAAGGATTAGTCCCACCCTTTGTTTCCGCGATCACCCTGAACGGCGCGTTTAAGTTAGGCTCGTAAGCGTCTTTAAAAAAATGGTAGGCTTTGTCGCCATCACCTAACCTTGCATACAATAATGCAAATATTCCTTGCGTCATAGCGGGAGTACCCTCATTGGGAACCCGCGTTTCATAATATTCGAGGTCCTTTTTTATGCTTGATGGTTCCGTTATGGTTTTTAAAGGGTAAGCCAGTAAGTTTACGTCGGCCTGTTTAATACCTTCACCATTATAGGTTTCAAACTCCTTTGTTACGCCATGGTCGAACTTTGGCATAGGTATGTTTTGTGCTACCATTTGCCAGTCGGGATCAGCTTTAACACCTAATATTTTTGCGGCTAAGGCCGCGTTTTGCAAATTTGCAATTGCGGCGGCATTAGTAAAGGCGTCGTTATCTACATTTTCGGCCCATTCATCTGCGGCAACTACATCTTTAATATCATAATGGCCCGCACCATTCCGCTCAACGCGGCTTGCCCAAAAGTCGGCAGTTGCTGAAAGTATCGGCCATCCCTTTTCCAATAGCCATTGCTTGTCCTGAGTAACGCAATAGTAATTCCAGGCTGCTAATGCGACACAGGCAGTAATATGATGCTCAAACGGTCCACTCAATGCCCAAACCGGGGTTTCTTCAACCCCGCTGTCGGCACTTTCCCAGGGGAACATTGCCCCTTTGTAACCATGGGCAAAAGCGTTTTGCTTTGCAACGGCTAACCGCTGAAAACGGTATTCGACCAACGATTTCGCGATTTCGGGATGTAAAACCAATAACGCCGGGTACATCCAAAGATCAGCATCCCAAAAAACATGCCCATTATAACCCAAACCCGATAAGCCCATTGGCGATGGTGAGTAAGCAGTTCCCTCACGAGAAAATGAGTACAAATGATACAACATACTATGTACATCCTGTTGCGCCTGCGGGTCGCCATCAATTTGGATATCACTTTTCCATAATTCATCCCACGCCTGCTCGTGGTATTTTATCAAACGTTCACGACCTTCAAGGCGGGCAAAAATCGCCAAGCGTTCGGCCTGGTTAAGCGGATCGGCATCATGTGCCGAGGTTATGGATGAACCTGCGACGGAATACTTATAAGTTTGCCCTTCGTTAATAACTTTGCTGAATTTCATCAGGTGCATATTGTTATCCCACATTTCGTGTATTACCCGGGGCTCCTGGCCGTGCGTTTCGTTAAATAAAAACGTGTTTGACGCACATAGCTGTAGTTTGCCTGTAGGGCTCTTTGCAGTTGAAGTTAGCAGGCTAATGGTTGCGTGCGGCCTGTCAATTTCGTTATAATAATTTTGTACATCTTTCAAAGCATCAGGCGCTTCCATTATACTGGCGGCAGTAACACTTATTTGCTTTTTGGCAGTAATTGAAATATCCATCAAAACGGTAAACGGCAACTGGCGCAGCGAGTAGTAAGTATATTTAACGGACGCTAAACCCTTATAGTCAAAAGTTGTTGTAAAAGCCGCATGCTGCATATCCAGTTGCTGATGCATATTGCTTATATTTTTGGAATCTATACGTGTTCCGTTGATCTCCAGGTACATGTTAAGCAGATTAAAACTATTCAGGAAATTACTCACACGCCCCCGGCCATAAAGATCATATGCACCGGCGAGTACCACATTTTTCACTTTAAATGGCTCAGGCGACGATACGATACCTATCATTCCGTTGGCTACGGTGATTCCATAATAGTTTGCCGGGTCAATTTTATCTGCCTTTATTACCCATTGGTCCTGCGCACTCGCAATGCCGGCACAATAAAAAATAAGCCCCAAAACACTTAATAATACTTTATTCATATTCAGTTACTTAATTTAAAAAATTGAATTTTATCATTATTGAAGGCAACGGCATAAATCATACCCTTTGCCGTTTTAATTGCTTTTATATCCCTTACCTCGCCCCGCAACAAAAACCCTGACGAAACCCCGGAAAAGTATTTGAAATTATTGGCTTTGTCCTTCATTAATACATCGCCAAAATCAGCATCGTACCTGCCTTCGTAGGGCAGCACGCCCGAAAAATTTCCACCCGCAATAATGCCGCTGTTGGTGCCCTGAAATTGCGCAAAACCAAAAAGCGGCGCTACTTGCATTGAAGGTGGCAGCGCTTTAAAGGTAAACTTGCCTTTGCCTTTATTGTAGAAAATACCTGAAGTGAAAGAATTAACAATCAACGGTTTGCTGCTTAATGAATCACCGAATATCTCCTGAACTGTCTTACCGGCAAAATCATGATAATATAAAAACTTCTTTTTTATCAAAGGCACTTGTTTTTCAATATCCCCCTTGCCCAAAAAAGTATAATCCTTATGGTCAGTGCTATAGGTTAATATCGGATCAACTGTTCCGTTTTTGTCCAGGTCTGATAAAAATAACTTTACCGGGTTTTCTTCACTCGGCTTTAGTTTTGAATTCCAGCCATAGTTGCCTGCAATAATATCTACTTTACCATCGCCATCCACATCGGCAAGTACCACCCGTTGCCACCAGCCAAACATTTTGTCCATCTCCTCGTTACGCTGTTGAACAAATTTGCCTTTTTTATTCATGAAAACTTTTACCGGCATGTATTCCCCGGCCACAACCAGATCGGGCCAACCGTCATTATCCAGGTCGGCAAATGCAGCAGAGCGGATCATGCCTGCATATTTAAGTTCAGCAGGCAGCGTCGCCTGATGGTAATGTCCATGACCGTCGTTCATGAGCAGGTATGATTCAGGGGGTTTGCCAAAACCATATGCGTCGGGTGCGCCGCTGACAAAAATATCGGGATAACCATCATGGTTTACATCCGCAACCGTAACCGCCGACTTATTAAACTTTAAGGATGGTATGTCATTTGATCTTTTGAAATTTCCTTTACCATCATTTATGTACAGACGATCAGCCAGTTGGGTTGCCCCGCTGGGGTATTCATTACCACCACTGGCCACATATAGATCAGGGTAACCATCGTGGTTCACGTCAAGGAAAACCGCATCAACATCTTCACATTGGGCATCAGCAGCAAAATCAGGCTGAATAGTTGCTTTAAAACTGCCATCCGGTGCCTGGATAAACAGCGCGCCGGGTTGTCCCTTTGCCCCGCAAACGTAAAAATCATCCAATCCGTCATGGTTTACATCGGCTACCGCAATCCGGGGGCCCTCGGTGGAGAGCATGTGCGGGATAAGCGGCTGTTGGTTAAAGTCAACAAAATCATCTTCATGGTGTTTCCAGTTTAAATTGATTTTGGCTGTGATATTTTGAAAAACGGGCGGTTTTTGTGGGAAAAATGCATTATGATTGAAATGCCCAGTGGCATTTTTCTGATCTATCACCATCAATTTATCTCCGGCAATATTCCGTATCACCTGGTAAGTTTGATTTGGCCAGATAACCAGCAAGCTATCTATTTTTTGTTGCTTATTTAACCCAAAATGCAATTTCGGCTCAACCGATGACTGAAAGCCGCGGGTTAACTCCAATTGTTCATATTGCATTTGCCCGCTGCTAAAAACATAGGCTTTAGCGCCAATGCCGAAGTAATTATCTTGCCTGCCTTTAAATTTGAGACTAAGATAGTGGGTGCCGGTCGACAAATTTTTATAAATACACGCCCCATGATTCATGTTATTGGTTATTAGGTCAAGACGCCCGCTATTGTTTAAATCGGCATAAGCTGCCCCATTTGATAACATCGTATCCCTGATTCCCCATGCAATGCTTTTGTCAATAAATTTCTCACTTTTTGTTCCTTTAAAAACATAACTATGCACTTGTCCGGTCGGCATTTTATCAACTGCAAGATAACCCATCCCGTGCGATAGTGCAGTTTGCACGCTCATATCTGATATAAAACTTATATAATCCATATCGGTGGGCCGGCGTTTTATTCCGTTTGCTACAAAAAGATCTTTTATCCCGTCGTTATCAAAGTCGGCCAGTAATGGGCTCCAGCTCCAATCGGTAGCGGCAACACCGTCCATCAAACCAACTTCGCTAAATGCTTCGCCGTTTCCAAGGTTTTTTTGAAGGCAGTTACGCGAATATTGGTATTGAAAGCCCCCGCTCAAAATTTTCTGCTTATACTGATCGAAAGACTCGTCGCCCATATAGCTTTTTAAAATTGATTCATTAGGCGGCAACATATCCGCGGTTATGATATCTAATTGCCCGTCATTATTAAAATCAGCAATATCGTTGCCCATACTAAAGCGGCTGTAATGATTGAAATGCTTAGCGCCGGACTCTTTAAAAGTTCCGTCGTGGTTGTTTATGTAATAATAATCATTTTCATGAAAATCATTTCCCTCATAAATATCATCCCAACCATCATTATTCAAATCGCCAATGGCAATACCTAAACCGTAGCCAAGTGCGCTGCTGTAAATGCCCGATTTTTGAGTTACATCAACAAAATGGCCGTTCTTGTTCAAATACAACTTGCTACCGGCCAGTTTATTGACTTTATGGCGCGAGCTGGTATCACCATAAGTATCAACTGAATGGTTTGATTGGTTAAGCAAAAAGCAATCGAGTTTCCCGTCGTGGTTATAATCAAAAAAGGCCGCCTGGGTTGAGAACCCCGAAAAATCGAGGCCATATTTTGCCGACTCCTCTGTAAAGGTGCCGTTATGGTTATTAATGTAGAGCATGTTATGTCCTTTTAAACCCAACTTGCCCGATACTGCACAAACATAAATGTCAAGGTAGCCGTCGTTATTTACATCAACCATAGTAACGCCGGTGCACCAATCGGCAATGCCCGCAACACCTGCCTTGTCGGTAATGTCTTCAAATTGATAATTACCTTTATTTAAGTATAGTTTATTACCACCCTTTTTGTTCGATGTAAAATAAATATCCGGCAGGCCATCATTATTAACATCACCAATGGCTACGCCGCCGCCGTTATAAAAATACAGGTAATTTAAAATGCCCGGGGAATCGTTATCACTTAGGGTATTGTTAAAATTGATGTTTGTTTGGGTTGAATCAAGCAATTGAAAAACAGGATGCTCAACATTTTGCTTTTTGCAGGAGGAAAAACTTATAATGGATATAAAGAGCATTATTGAAAACAGATAAAAATCCTTCGCCGCCAGGCTATTTTTAGTTGGGTTTATTATCATGTACCGGGGGTTTTTGAATAGTTTATTGCAGCCTGGAAGTAAATAAAAAGCAAGGCTTTTCTAACACTTTTTCCCACTCTATTTTTATATTTTTTTCAGGGTTTATAAGTTGTTAAAAATATTAAAAAACAATCAGTAAAACAAGGTTTTACTACTTACAAACGGATATAAATGTTGCCTTTATTGGCTTAAAACAGATTTTTTTGCTTATTTTCGGAGTTACTCACTTTTCAAAACCAAATGAAGAAAAAAGTTATTTTATTGACGTTGATTTTAGTAATAATTGCCCTTTTTCTTATACCAGTCTATCAGCAAAAAACCATATTAATTAAATCGCCTTTTTTAAATGCTTACAGCCTGCTGGCCAACCCGGCAAAATGGGAAAAATGGAGACCCGATCTGCGAAAGATTATGATTGCCGACTCCAATGACATTACTATAAAAAAAGACACCAATTCTTTCCTTATAAAACATGAAAACGATGAATTGGAAGTAAAATATAAGGGAAATAAGTTTGAGATAGATGAAGTTTCAAACGGTAAAAATTCGAGTTACAGTTACTCGCTTATTCCGGTTATCGATAAAGTTTTGAATAAAACAACTATTGTTGTTGATGTGAAAACTAATGCAATAAATTATTTGATTGGAAAATTTGAGGCGCCATCATTTTCAAACACGCATATAGATGACTTTAAAAATTACATGGAAACCGATAGTTTACTTTACGGGTTCAAAATTTTTAAAACCGGGGTACCTGAAAATTTCCTTATCGTAATGCAAAAGGAGGTTTTAGAAAAGGATAAATTTACTGAGGCGGCTAAAATCCTGGCAACGTTGCGGCAATACATTAAAACAAACAACATTAAACAAATGCAACCTGTAATTGCTCAATTTAATGAGAACATTAAAGACTCTGTGCAGGTAAAAGTGGGTTTTTTTATAAATAAGGAAGTTAAAGACGGCAATGGAATTGAGTTTAACAGGATGCCAAAAGGGGCGCCGCTTTATGCTGCGATCTTCAGAGGGGTATTTTCAAAACGGGGCGAAGCTTTCGATGCGTTGAAGCAGTATTTTGCCGATCACTCACATCAAATGGTTCTTTTACCGTTCGACACCTATCTAAATGATAAACTTCCTGTTAGCGATAACGATACAATTAACATACAGGTAAATTTGGGAACTTTTCCGTCAGGGGCAAAGGCCGCTAAATAAGATCCGGACTAATTTTTTCTCTGTGGAATTAGTAGCGGTTTGATTATTTGGTTAAGTAAACCAGGAACAAGCAATTTTCACTCGACCAGATAATCAAACCACTCACTAATTTCGCTTAAACAATTGCAACGCATCATTATTACGGGCCACAATTATTTCCTTGCCGTTTTTTGTATTGATAGGGACAATATCCCGTACTTCACCTTTTATAAATAGTCCGCTGTTTGCTGGGGGCATATAATCAAACCAATGTTTTGAGTTTCCTAATAAGGTAACACCATAACTGGCATCATACCGCCCGACTTCGGGTTTTAAACCATAAAAATTACCGCCTAAAAACAGGTCTTTAATGCCGTCATTATTCACGTCGGTAACCAATATGCTGAAAATGGGTGAAAATTGCGCCCGTATTGGTAACGGCTGCATTTTAAACTCTCCTTTTCCATTGTTATAAAAAACGCAAGTTTGGGTTTGTTTAACAGTTAAAACAGATGCTTTGTCTAATTCGCCATTTACGAAGATTTCTTCGATGCTTTTTCCTGCATAAGCATCATACCTTAAAAATTTCTTTTTCAAATAAGGCAATTGCTTAATCATATCGTCGTGAAGGTTAAATGGATATGCTTTGCCGTCGGTTTTATAATACACCGGGATACATTCCACCTGCCCGTTATTATCAAAATCAGATACATAGAGCTTTGCCGGATGATCGGCATCCGCTTTTATTTTTGAATTAAGTCCATTATTGCCAGCGATCAAGTCTAATTTTCCGTCGCCATTAATATCTGCCACTGTTAAACAGTTCCACCATCCTGATGAATTAGCTATTTCGCTGGTTTTTTGAAGCTTGCCATCAACGTATTTAAGAATAGTTACAGGCATCCAATCGCCAACAACAATCAATGAATTTTTGCCGCTGCCGTCAATATCGGCCCATTGGGCATCGGTTACCATGCCTAATTTTAACAACTCGGGCGCCACGGCAGCTGTTACATCGGTAAAATTACCGTGACCATCGTTCCTTAATAATTTACTGGAAGGAATAATTCCGTACGAACCCGGAACACACCTGGCTCCAATAAACAGATCATCATTATTGTTATTTAACCTCACACATGAGGCGTTAATTGAAACAATTGGCCAGCCTGTAAATTTGCGGGTAAAATTGCCTTTCCCATCATTTGTATAATAACGTGCGAGTAAATCAAGTGAACCTTCTTTTTCAAGGTTGCCACCTGATACTACTACAAGGTCTTTTTTGCCCGTACGGGTTGCGTCGACAAATAGCGCACCGATGTCTTCACTGTTCTTATCCTGTTCAAAAGCAAATTCCTTTTTTTGAATAAAATTACCGTTGGGCTGCTGCATAAAAAGTTTGGCGGTATCGCCGGTGGCCCCACCCATAAAAAAATCCTCAAGCCCATCGCCGTCTACATCGGCAATAGCAAGTTTTGGCCCTTCGGTCGATAACATTTTAGGTATAAGCCTCTGGTTATCAAAATCTTTGTAATCATTTTCCTTATGATAAATATCACCTTTAAATGCTGTTGCAGTGATGTTTTTATAAAGAGGCTTAATTTTATTTAAGGCAGGGGCAAATTCTGATTTGGCATCCGATTGCTTTAATGTGATAACGGTGTTAGTTGTAATATTTTTCAATATTTGCATTTTCATATTGGGCCATACCACTTTCAGGCTATCTACTTTCTTGTAATTTCCTGTGCCAAAATTTAACACCGGCTCACTACTACTTTCAAAGCCCCGGGTAGGCTGCTGTTCCAGTAGTTGCTGCATACCGTTGGTATAAATAGTAACTTTTGCGCCGATTCCAAAAGTATTCATGCCACTGCCTTTCAAGTTGATTTTCAAGTAATGTGCATGCGTGCGTTCCGAAGTCATGTTCCGGTAAATGAAGGCCTCGCCGTTTTCATTGTTAACCACCAGGTCGAGGTCGCCATCACCATCGAGGTCGCCATAAGCAGCCCCATTGCTAAAACTTGGCGTCGAAAACCCAAGGGGTATACTCTCATTTTTAAACTGCAGGTTTTTTTGATTTACAAAGCCATAGCTGGTGATGGGCGTTTTGGGCATTTTATCTAAAAACATTTTGGCTTTAAAACCGCCATGCTTTACTTCATTTATCGCCTCATCGCTGCCAAAATAACTCAGGAAATCCTGGTTAGTTAAATCCCTGCTGATGCCGTTACTCACAAAAATGTCTTTCCAGCCATCGTTATTAAAATCAAAAATAAGCGCTCCCCAGCTCCAATCGGTAGCGTTTACCCCCGCCAAATCAGCTATCTCACTAAAAGTGCCATCACCATTATTAAGCTGCAAACAATTGGTGGTAAACTGGTGATGAAAATCCCCTCTCAGTTTTGCATTGTACACGTCAAACTCATCAAACCTGGTGGTGGTTTTTAAGCGGTAATCATTTTCGGGCAACATATCGGTGGTAAACATGTCCAATAAACCATCGTTATTAATATCCGCCATATCCGATCCCATCGACGAAAGGCTCATGTGCCCCAATGCCTCATTACTTATTTCGTTGAATTTGCCATTATGCTGATTCTTGTACAAATAATCATGCTCAAAAAAATCATTTGAAATGTACATGTCGTCCCAACCGGTATTAAACATGTCGCCGGCGGCAACGCCCAAGCCAAAACCAATTTCGCTGCCATAAATACCTGCCTGGGCGCTTACATCAACAAATTTACCGTTATCATTTCTGTATAAACGGTCGCCGTTTAAAGGGTCGCGAATATTTCTGAGCTCACGGTTATAACCAAAGCTGCCTATAGGGCGATAGCTATTATTTAACACAAAACAATCCAGGTCGCCATCGTGGTCGTAGTCAAAAAATATGGCCTGGGTACCTAATCCCTTATCAGCCAGCCCATACTTTGCTGCTTCTTCCTTAAATGTGCCATCTTTTTGATTTATGTATAATTCATTGGCCCTACTGGCGTTACCCAGGCCCCCGCTATTACATATATAAATATCCAGCCAACCGTCCCCGTTGATATCAACCATTGTTACCCCGGTATGCCACCTGTGATACTTGTTTAAACCCGCCTGAGCTGTTACATCCTTAAACTTCCAGTTGCCCTCGTTGATATACAACTTACAATCGCCCTGGTTCGAGGTAAAAAAAATATCGGGCTTGCCGTCATTATTTACATCACCAATAGCCACGCCGCCGCCATTATAAAAATTACGAAAGTTAAAATCATTATATTCACCATCATCCTTAACCTTATTATTAAAAGTTATACCCGTTTGAGATGATGGCAAAAGCTGAAAAAGAGCAGCATCCTTAGTGCCGGCTTTTTTTTCGGGTTGGCAGGAGATACAAAAAATAAAAAATACAACTAAAAGTAATTTATGACGGTAGTATATCATAGTAAATAACAAGTGTATAAAACTAAAAAAATGGAGCGGTAATAAATTACCGCTCCATTCAAATTACTGGTTATTAATATTTTATCAATAGCCTGTATTTTGTTTTAAAACAGGGTCTTGTGCAATAGCTGTTGTTGGTATCGGCCATAACCTTGCGTGGGTATCCTTATCAACAGGTTTAAATTGTTTAGCGTCTTCAAAATGGCCAAAACGTATTTGATCCTCTCTTCTCCAACCTTCCCAAACAAATTCACGGCCTCTTTCATTGTAAATGCTATCAAGCGTAAATGCCGCCGCTGTAAAATTACTTAAGCCAACCCTTTGTCTAACCGGAGCGGTATAAGTTAATGCAGCAGTCGGGCTACCTAAACGGTAAACGCATTCAGCTTTCATTAACAGTACGTCGGAATAGCGGAATAGAGAAAAGTCGGCATCCATGCCCTGGTATCCGTCAACAAGCTGCCATTTTTGCTGGCGTACCCCGTCGTACTCGGTGGCGTCATCTTTTGGAATTCCATCAAACCCGCCTGTTACCTGCGGCCTGAAATTCAGTACCAGTGAACTGTCGCTACCCCGTGTGGTTAACGGTGTTACGCCGTCAGCCGCGTATTGAATGCCTACCATCCAGCCTGCTTTCCGGGCATCTGCATTGTTAAATAAAGCATAATAATCTGCATTTGCACTATAGCCGTTCCATGGGCCACCGGTACTTCCCCAATTGTATTTGGCAGCCTGGTTATAATGCATGGTCTCCATCTGGATAGTTAAACCCGGAGCGTCAATATGGTCAAAAGGAATAACAAAAATATTCTCGGTGTTGCCAGCATTGTTACTGCTTGCGAAATTTGAAAGGAAATTGCCCGACAACGAATAGCCGGCAGTCATAATCGAATCGCATAATGCCGAAGCAGCTGTATAACCACTGTTATCAGTGCCGCCGGTGAACACGTTTTTGTTCATATACAACTTGGTTAACAAAAAGTACGCGCACCATTTGTTCATCCTGCCGTATTGGCTTGCATCCAGTGTTGGCGTTTTTGAGCTTAATAACGGCGCATCGGCTTGTAACTCGGTCACCAAATCCTGGTAAATAGTAGCGGACGGAACGGTTGGGGCCGTGCTTGCGTTGGTATTTGATGATACTATATAAGGTACATTACCCCAATAGCTTAACAGCAAATAGTAAAAATAGCTACGTAGCGCCTTTAACTCAGCAACTGATGATGCCGTAGTGCCGCTGGCCGGCAAGCCCTGCAAAAGGCCTATGGTGATGTTTATTTGCCCGATAGCAGCGTACAGCGTAGACCAATCAGGTCCGATCTGTCCGTGTCCGGGTAAATAAGTATGCTGCCATAGTTGTGCGTGTTCACCGCCGTCAAGCCAGTCACCACCAATCCTGGTTGGGATAATCAATGCATCGGTGGTAGCTTCAGCATCCTCTATAACACCGGTTGGCAAAGCCTGCAATTTGGTATAAGCCCCCAACACAATTGAATTAAGGTACCTCGGCGTAATATCTGATTCTATTACAGTATCATGCGCCGGGTTAAGCTGCTTTTTGCAGGAATAAATGCTTACCGCCCCAAAAAGGGCCGCCGCAATAAATAAATATGTCTTTTTCATTATAAATAAATTTATATGGTTACTATTTAAGAGTAAGATTTAAACCAAGTGTTAATTGACGGGTGCGCGGATAAAGTCCGCCATTTCTAACATCAATGCCGGCATCTCCGCCCACAACATTGCTATTTACTTCAGGGTCAACACCTTTGTAGCTTGTAAAGGTAAATAAATTATTTCCGCCGACATAAATGTGCAACCTATCAATATACCTGCTGTCTTTTACAATCAGGTTGTAGCCTATTGTAGCGCTTTGTACCCTAAGGAAAGAAGTGCTTTGCCACCAATAGCTTGACGGCGTAGGTTGGCTATTGATGCCTGCCGCAGCAGCCGAGGCCAGCAACGAATAAGTGCCCACTTTGCCCGCTATAGTGCTATAGTCCATACCCACTTCGTTGAATGCATGGCTACCATAGTTGCCGCGCATAAACAAATTTAAATCAAATTGTTTATAGTGTAAAGTATTTGTTATACCATAAGTAAATTTCGGATCGGTAGTATAGTAGCGCCTATCGTCTGAGCCCGGGTTACCTATAGTAAGCCCAGCTTGCTGTACCTCTGTTCTTGAGCCGTCAGCATTGGTATGCCAAAACAATTGGTTGCCCTTTGCATCGATACCGGCGTACTGCGGTAACAATAAAGTACCCACGGGGAAACCTGTTGCTAAGTAGCCTATATTTGCGATGGAACCGCTGATGCCTAAGCCCCCGGTGCTGCCAACTTGCAAGTATGGTTGTGAAACCTGGTCGCCACCAGGCAACGATCCTTCAAGGTTAGTTATTTTGTTACGATTTAAAGAAATATTGCCTCCTGCATTCCATGAAAAATCTCCTGATTTTACAATAGTGCCGTTCAACGATATATCAACGCCTTTGTTATTCAAAGATCCTACGTTTGCCAATATGGTGCCAACAAAATACTGACCGCCAGTGGCCACGGGATAAGCGAACAATAAATGATTAGTGTTAGAGTTGTAAAAATCCACACTACCGTTTAAGCGCCCGTTGAACAAGGAAAAATCCACAGCCGCATCAACGGTTGTTTTTTCTTCCCATCTTAACAAAGTGTTCTGGTTTTGAATCGAGAAATTGGCAGGCAGCCATTTTCCGCTTGCCCCGTCATAATAGAGAATGCTTGAACCTGTAGCAGTCCCTGCATTCCCGAACAAAAGCTGAGACTGGTAAGGGCTGATAACATCCTGGTCGCCTGTTTGCCCGTATCCGCCGCGAAGTTTCAGCGAGGTGATCCAGGTAACGGATTTCATAAAATCTTCATTGCTGATATTCCAGCCGACGCTTGCCGAAGGGAAAACTTCTCCCTGGTTATTATAACCAAGTTTATTCGACCAATCATACCTTACTGTACCGGTAACGTAGTATTTATCATTAAAGTTGTATTCCGCCCTTCCAAAATATGATTTAAGTTCAGAGCCATTATTATACGAAGATAAGTCGGATACGGAATTTACACTATTGAATGAATTTAAATTTTCATAAGGTAAATTAACGTCATAAGAATCGTGGGCTTCTATATGGAAACCGGTATTACTATAATTGTTAAATTCGTAACCGCCTAACAAGTTCAACTTGCTTTTTCCAAATGTGGCTTTATAGTTAGCGGTGATACCTACGGTTTCAATGTTTGATGTGGTAGATGCAAGATCCTCATCGCCATCCTGCTGGTCAGCTACGTTTGCACCAATAATGTCTGAAAGAGAACCCAGCAATGTAGAATGAGGAATATAAATATGGCCTGTGCTGGTTCCCCTTATTACGTTAGCATACGGGCTTATAGTTAAACCAGGGGTAAGTAAATAGTCCAGCCTAAGGTTCCCTATTATAACATCAGAAGTGCTGGTATTTATAATATCTGCTAAAAATGGAACCGGGTTGTTTTCATCAGTATTGTTTATATACTGGTATTGGCCCGGTGCGCCACCCGGCTGATATTCACTAATAACAGATGGCACCGACGCTGCATCTTCCCAGGCAGCGGGGTCGCTCAAAGCAGCATTTACATGGTCAACGTTCAACCCCATTGTTATGGTCAGTTTGTTATCCAATGCCTTTTGATCAAAATTAAAACGACCGTTAAAATCTTGCCTGCCAGAGTTTATGGCTATACCATCCTGATCCTGGTATGTTACCGATGCCCGGTAATGGCTTTGATCTGTACCGCCGGAAAGGGCAAGGTTGTGGCTTTGCGTAAAACCGGTGCGCAATAATGCTTTAAACCAGTTAGTATTAGCCCCCTGGTTACTGGTGGTTGTAGTACCTGTTGGCATTGAGGCGCCACCATTTGCCTCCTGGTAGTCGGCAAGGTATTGCGAAGCATCCGCAAATTGTATTAAATGCTGGGCCGATTCAGAAGCTACATAGGTATTGTAACTAACCTGCAATCTACCGGCTTTGCCATGTTTTGTGGTAACTAAAATTATACCACCCGAAGCGCGCGACCCATAAATGGCGGCGGCAGAAGCATCCTTCAATATATCAAATGACTCAATGTCGTTTGGATTGATAGTACGGATATCTACCCCGGCAACGCCGTCAACAACGTATAAAGGGTCGTTACCGCCGCCTAATGAAGCTGTACCGTGTATACGTACAACTTCGGGCTGGTTAGGGTCACCACTGTTGGTTGATATGGTTACACCAGCCGCTTTACCCTGCAATTGTTGCAACGGGTCGGTAGTTACACCCTGAACAAAGTCGTCTGAATTTACTTTTACAACAGAACCTGTCTGATCTTTTTTACGTTGTGTACCGTAACCTACTACCAGCACTTCATTAAGTGAGTTGCTGGCGGCCTCGAGGCTTATGTTTATAGTTTCAGAAGTTATCGGTACTTCTTTAGTTATATAGCCTATGTAACTAACTACAAGGGTAGTTGCAGATGATGGCACAGACAGCTTAAAAGTACCGTTAACATCGGTGATGGCACCTGTTGTTGAGCCTTTTGCCACGATGGATGCACCTATTAGAGTGGAACCATCTTTTGAGTCGGTCACCTTACCGGAAACTGTTTTGTTTTGGGCCATCGCCGGTATCGCAAAAAAGCATAATAAGATAAAACAACTTACTTTGAGTAAATTTTTTAAATACATAAAATTGGGTTTGAAAGGTTTACTTGTTGATTGTATAATAGTGTTAATTGATTGGGCATACTGCAAACTGAATATTCATATTTATAATGGGTTAATTAATAAAGTACACAGGTCCGCAATTATCAATGCGATAATTTCAGGGGGGTATGTTTTTATTATGAGATAGTTTAACGGGAATATAAAAAATCATATCTGACCGATCAAATGCTGTCTATATAAAAAATACTATAATTACAACTTTAAACTTTTGTAAAACAGGTTTATTAACAACTCTTAGATAGTGTATAATTTAATGTACTATACAAACATTACTATCAACTACTGTAGTTCTAAGAGATCAAATTATATTAGTTTATTAAGTAAATTGGTTTTGCTGGTTTAGCTTTATAGCAGCTTATCAAAATATGATTGTGGCAATCAGTCTCCCAACATCTTCTTAAATCATATCTTAATATCTGAATACATTCCAAAGTAAAAAAGATGTTACAGGATAACCTATTTATTTACTGAAAATTTAAAAAAATATTACACTTTTTTTATTTAAATTAATGTAAATCAATAAGTTAAAAATAAATATACTTAAGAAAGTATAAATATAATTTAACCCTTTTAGATACTAATTTAACATTGTCGCAATAGTTAAACTTTTTAAATGAAGGCTATATCATAATATTAATATATGTCAGATAAACAGTAATTAATATTTGAGTTGGTGTTATATATCTCAAGATCTGCTAAGGGTATCAACAGCTTTTATAGCCATGATCTTATGGTCAAACTGATCGCTTGGGACCAGTGCTTTAGCCTTTATACGCATCTTGTAAACATAAATTGTATTTACAGAATATTCAAGGATATTGGCAATAGTTTCGTTATCATTAATCCCAAGCCGCATGAGTGCAAATATGCGAAGATCCGTATTTAACACTTCGTTGTCCTTAGGCCATATCTGATCTTCTTTTTTTAGCAGGGAATTAAATAAGGTAATAAAGTTGGGAAATATTTTCAGGAAGACATGGTCAAAAGTGTAGAACAGCGTATCCCGTTCCTTTTTTATGTTTATTTCATTGATCGACAGTAACAAATCGTCATATTTTTTAATAGCTATTTTTCTCTCAACATTTCTTTTGATCTTCTCAAGTTTTAAAATATATCCGGATATTAAATTAAAAAAATAGCCAATATATTCTTCCTTGATATGGGCATCTTCCGAAAGTTTATCATTAATTTTTTCGAGCTGAATGTTTTTTTCTTCAATTATTCCTTCTTTAACCTTTAGCCTTTTTAATTGGATAAATACAATAAACGATACTAACGTAATCAGCACTGCAACCACGGCTATGGATAAAAAATAAATAAGGAATTTGTTTTTTTCATTCTCCATCCTGTTTTTTTCGTTCTCGGCAGTAATAATTTTGTGAGCTGCCACCAGCGGCAAAACCGCCCCTATTTCTATTTTTCTGAGCCTTGCATCATAATACTGCGCATCGTCCATTGCCTGTTCTATAAATGTATACGCATCCTTCAGGTTCCCATCAAGGTACAATTGTTGGCCAAGCTTAAAAATAGCAAGTGTTTCTTTTGTTGAGGACCTGATATCGTGTATAGCCCCGATGATCATCAGGTTGGTACGCGGTTCTGATTGAAAAGGCCCCCCATAAAAAAAGCTTAGCCCTGTAGCTACCATAGCCCGCTGATGATCGGTCAGGTTATAATGATTCAAAAGGTTAATGTAATAGGGCGATGGTCGTTGAAACTGACGGGTTATTACCTGCTTGTTGCCAAGGTGATAAAGTTGTTCAAATGAGCCTGGTTTCGCGAGTGTAATAACCGAGTCGATGTATTTAACTGCTTCAGTTTGATCAAAAGTACTATAAGTGTTATCGCTATTGTAATCGCCCAGATCAGAATAAGCGCGCGACTTGATGGAATAATATTCCAATTTAGACTCATCACTAAGCAAATGGGTATTGATTTGATTTAAACAATCAAAAGTTTCTTTAAACATCCCTGATGATAACAAAATAAAACCGAGCTTTATCCTGCTATCATATTGTTTAGGAATATTGTTTAGAGCCTTACTTATATTTAATAACTTCTGGGTATAAACGTAGGCCGAATCAAATTGGTAAACCTTATATTCCTCGTACAACTTATTGCAAATATCATATTGCGCTTCCAGGTTATTTTTGGGTGTAACATTCAGCTTTGTCTTTAATTTTTTTATCCTTATTTCTTTTTGATCATCGTATATCTTTTTCCTTGAAAGTTCTTTTTTCAATACTGTTAACAGGCTATCTGTTTTTTTTGTCATCGAAAACGCAGAATAGCTAAAACACACCAGGAATACAATTGGTATAAAAATTCTCATAATGGAACAGGTTTATTCAGAACAACTAAACTAATCTTTTAAAGTAATATTAAAAAACGATTTTACATAGCAATTCTCAACTGCCATAAGGATAGCTTAATAAACTGATAACTTAATTGTTGTAAACTTATCGCCGATCAATTTTATAGCGATCTGAAATTACGAATGCATGCTTGCATGGCGGGAAGCTATGTAGCGTTAAAAATTGGATCCACACTTGTTAATGGTATATCTGCGGGTAATAATTTATTTAACTTTACAAGCCATACCAACAGCACTAACTACCCATTTTATTTTGAATACCGCCCCTATATTTCCGGGCATTTGCCTCTGAATAAATTCTATAATTGGTCGATGTGATAGCGGCTCATCAGGTCAAGTAAAACCCCATTTGTCCATCCAAAACCATCCTGTAGAGGATATTCGCCCCCTCCGGCTTTTACATCGGTGTCAATAACGTTATATTTTTCCATCAGCTTCCCTGTAGTGTTAAATACATCTATGTTGGTACGTATCCAGGTAATTGCAATAGAGCGCGCCAAGCCGCTTTTGTGATAATTATTTAAGCCGTCAATCGTAATATACTGTAATGGCGCCCAGGCATTGGGGCTATCCCATTGCTGGCCAGAGCGGTTGAACGTAGTAACCAATCCACCCCGCTTTAAAAACTTTGTTTTAATAACAAATGCCATAGTATCCGCCTGTTTTTTATCAGCGATTTTAAATTCAAGCGGGTAAACACCGGCCAGCGTTTGTATCGGGGTAGTATGTTTCAGCTTCCAGTCATAGTCCATAAACCAACTGTCCTTTTCGCTCCAGCAATATTTTTGTATGGCTTTTTTGCGGCGCAGCGCTTTATCAAGATAAAACTGGTACTTGCCCTCATTTCCCTGTAATTTATACGACTTTGCCACCGAAAGTTCCAGGTGGTACATCAAACAATTCAGATCTACCGGCACGATAAATACGGTACGAATACTTTCCAATTTCCCCGAGGTATCCATCCAGCGGGTGCTAAAATCCCAGCCCGATTCTGCCGCGCCACGTATACTACGGTAAAAAGCCGACGGTGTCTGTTTGGTTAGTTTGGCAGCGTCCGAATCTTTTTTAAACGATTCTTCCCTTGCTTTGTCCGAATAATCCCAATACCGGTTCATAATTTCACCACCGGGCATCTTCACCACATTACAGTAAGCCTGGCCCGGCTTTAATTGCCCTGCGCCATGCATCCAGTAAGCATATTCTTTTAAAAGTTCAGGCTGATATTTTATAAACACACTGTCCCCTTCATCCTTAGCCAGTAAATCAAGCATCATCGAAAAGAAAGGGGGCTGTGATCTTGTTAAATAATAAGTACGGGTGCCGTTGGGTATAAAACCATAGGTATCCAACAAGTAGGCAAAATTGCCGATCATGTTTTGAATGATCTTTGTTTTGTGGCTTTCCTGCAGGCCGAGCATGGTAAAATACGAATCCCAATAGTATGTTTCGCGGAAACGGCCGCCGGGAACTATAAAGTCGTTTGGCAAAGGCAATAACGAAGAATATTTTGAGGCCGTATCCCGCTTACGGTAAAGTACTTGCCAAAGGGTATCAACATGTTTAAGTATACCGGCAGAAATGTCGCTTTTAAAGCCATTATTATTTGTGCCCGGTATAATGAAATTATCGTTAACAAACTTTTTCAGATCAAAATTCTGTTTGCCTTTTTGTTCGTGATAATCCTTCATGATCAAAGCGGGTTCCCGCTTTGGCGTTGCGTCCACAAATGTTTTACTATCCGGAAAAATATCAGACAGCTGGACAGCTTCGAACAGGCCCGGAAACAATTGCCGGGGCGTATGTACTTGCGAATGGGCAAATCCAAAAAAAAGTATTAAGGAGCATATTAATAGTATTTTTTTCATGATAATGATATGATTATGAAATATCCAAAAATGGAAAGCCTGTTTTTACCTATCAATGCCGGGGCCAGTAATGGCTTTTGCATACTGAGACCATTTTACTGGTAATACGCTCACCAGGAAAAAACCGATATTCTGATTAGTTCCTAAATAATTTATTAGTTGTTTGGTTAATTGTTTGTGTGGTTATTCGCTTTATCATAAAAGAATTACATAGCGCTATTCCAGGTACAACAAAGTAATAAATCTGCTATAGTATTACCTATTTGTTTATTAAAAATTTAAAAACAAAGCGAGTTTTATTATAGCAATTATTTAATATCCAGCCATTTAAAAAAACGTTCTATCACAATAGTATAAATATTATTTACTGCTTATAGATATTAAAGTTGACGTTATCGTCATAAATGTACATTTCTGACGATGGCGAAACATGTATTAATATTTACTGTAATTTTATAATCCAGTAATATTTCATAAATTTTGGTGCAAACGAACAGATCAAATTAATTTTCGTTTTCTATCTTTGCACACCAAATTTGCGGGCTATTACTGAATCAACAATTTGGAAATTAGCTTTGGAGAGATGTCAGAGCGGTTCAATGTGCCTGATTCGAAATCAGGTGTACTGTCAAAGGTACCGGGGGTTCGAATCCCTCTCTCTCCGCGCCATACCCTATTATAAATATAAATAAAACCATGTAAATCAATAATTTACATGGTTTTATTTTTTTAGTCAAAAGTTGATTCGGGCCATCAAATCGCATAAAGCTTTGACTAAATCTGCTGTGAATGCACCCTGATAATATCGCCTATTCTAACAAATAATCCTCCAAATTTCGGAATATCCCATCCGTCATTTGGAAAAACCAGCGAGTAGATAAATAATTAAATATTTAATAATCAATTAGTTATCTAAGTGGCATTGTAATGGTCAACGTGTTTCCAAACAAAACAACATGGAAACAAACAACAAATACAAGATCTTTTTGGTAGATGATGACGCCTTTTGCCTTGGTTTATACCAGGAACATCTCGCCAATCTCGGATACAACGATGTAACCAGCTTTGAAAACGGCGCTGATTGTCTGAATCAACTTACCCAACAGCCCGATATTATCTTTCTCGACCATGGGATGGATAGCCTGACCGGCATTGAGGTGCTGAAAAAAATAAAACGTTTCAACCCTGACATTTTTGTGGTATTTCTATCAGGCCAGGCAAATATAATGACTGCTGTGAACGCACTCAAGTTTGGCGCTTTTGATTATATAGTAAAAGGCATATATGAACTTGAAAACATTGCCAAGGTATTGGGCAAAATTACCAACGTAAAAGAATTGATGAAAAAGGAAAAGCCGGGCTTCATCTCTAAACTATTTTCATTTTAATTATTTCAGCAATCACGAAGATTTTTCAGTCTATTATAGTTCTGTGTCTGTCGGGTTTCTTGTTGTTTCGTTAAGGAAAAGGCCGGAATTATTTCTACAGCCGCAGCCCACACCTACCGCGTAGTTATTAAACACCCCATCAATCAACAGCGGCATTAGAAAATTCTCTTAAGTCAAGACAGTTATGATTAATGGCTTCCAAAAAATGGAATCATCTTCCCGCTCATAGATTACGTAGCATAAATTAAATTTTTAACTAACTAATAATCAAACATATGCCAACTTTACCTGCATTGGCACAATTATAGGAAACATCCTGTAAAATAATTGTTATGCACTCTGATATTTCCTTATTCATTTCTTCATTAAACAAAGCTGGCATAGTGGCCAGCCGAAACCCCATTGAGTCGACAAAAAAAGCTGTTTATTGCAATTACAGGAATAATCCCGATGGAAGCATCCGCTGGATATGGCCGGTAGAGTCAAAAAAAGCCGATTTTTTAAAGTTTTATCACCGTTCAGGATTAAAGCCACGGGTATTTGCAACAGCAGCAAACCTGCTCTCCCGTATCGGACTTTCGGGTGTTTTGAGTGATGACAGTTTTTTCTTTTATATCAATGACGACAATTATAGCCTGATTAAGTATGCATGGGATTCAAGATGGGCCTGGTTTTCGGGGACTATCGGCCCAAACAGGAAGTCGATACTTTGGCGCTATGATAAAAATCATGGTTCAGGAACTTTTATAAAAATCCCCTTTGGCCCGCAGGCCGAAGAAAACCTTAGAACAGAAGCGGAGCAACTGCAACGCCTTCAACAAATGCAACTTAAAAATATCGTTCTTCCATCTGAACAAATGACAGGGAATGGGTGCCTGCAACTTACAGAAATTGGGGAGTGTAGCAAAAGAACAAATCGGTTTTCGGCCATTCCATTTAACACAGCGATTGAATGGATGCAGGCAGGATTAAAAAAACACCACTATGAAACCTCAACCTTCGCCCGTGACCTTGGCAATATGCTTTTGCAATTAAGGAGCCTGGATGATGCCAGGATATCACCAGACACTTTGGGTAAGCTAAAGATGCTGATAAAGAAAAGTTGCCCACCTGCGATGTTGATTACCACCCTTGCTCACGGTGACTTTACACCATGGAACATAATGGTTAAAAACAATCAGCTTTGTTGTATCGACCTGGAGCTTAGCCGAAACCATATGCCAGTTCTTTTCGACTTGTTCCACTTTGTTTATCAATCGAACATCATGATCGGAAATAAAGGGTACAAGTCTATCAGGCAGGAACTGGACCAATTATTTGCACTGCCCCAGTGGCAAACATTTATAAATGAGCATGGAATTGATATCGAAATGGCTGAAAAACAGTACCTGCTATACACAATGGCCTATTATCTTGAGGTATATCACAGGCAACCCCAGTGGCATATTCAGGTAAGCTGGCTATTAAAAACGTGGGACGAGGCACTTAGCTGGCACCTGGCAAACGGAATTGTACCTGCGCGGAATCTGTTGCTAAAAGACCTGGGTGTGCTATTGAAGGATAAAAGATACGCCGTTTTAAAGTGGACGCACCAGCGGCTTGAAACATTGCCTTTAGGAGCGGATATAGACATATGCATAAATCATACTGATGCAAAAAAAGTGCTACATCAGTTGAATAATCACGTACTGGTTACAGGCATACAAATACAGAAAAGGAGTTTTATGATGCAGCTTGAAATAATGCTGTATGACGGAAGTGTACTCCATCTCGACCTGATCAGCAAATTCAAACGGAAGTCGCTTGTGTTTATGGATGCAGCCGAAGTGCTGGCAAATGCAGGTGAAAACAGATACGGATTAAAAACAGCATCAATTGAAGATAATTTTGCCTATACGTGGATGTTTAACTGGTTAAACAATAACGATATGCCGCAACGTTATCAGCTTTTTTTCGGTGAGCTTGGCATAAAAAGCGGGGCCAATCTGAATATCATGCTGTGGCGAAAATATGGGCTGCCAATTGGGAGTTATGAAGACGTATTTCTTCAAAACGAACCACTTAAGGAGCAGTTGTTAAAGGTACTTGCCGCCAATTCTGAAAACAAGGGGCTGCGCCGCTTATGGAATCAATTTGAATATTTAGTTGATACGGTAACGAACCTATTTCCGGGCAGGGGGGTTATTATCACATTCAGCGGTGTTGATGGCACGGGGAAAAGTACAGTTATTGCAAATATCCGTGAACTGATGGATAAGCAACTTCGCAGGAAGGTTATCGCTTTAAAGCGTTACCAAAAACATGGAGCTCGCGTCCTGAATAATGACATTGAAACATTTATACCGTCACGATCAAGTTAAGTATTTTTTGAGTTTTATAAAAAGGTCATCAGGGTTAAATGGTTTGGTAACATAATCCTGCATGCCTGATTCAATCACTTTTTGACGTACATCGCTGCTTGCGGATGCTGTTAATGCAATAATTGGTATTTCTGTATTAAATTCCCTTATCTTATTTGCGGCCGTATGGCCATCCATCACCGGCATCTGGAGGTCCATTAATACTAAATTATAGTCCCCATCCTTCACCATTTCAACCGCAATAGCGCCATTGTCTGCAACATCAACTTTCGCATTCCATCCTTCGAGCAGCTGGGTGGCGTAAAGCACATTGAATAAAGTGTCTTCAACAAGCAATATTTGTTTGTTGTTTAAATCGAAGTCAGTGATATCATTTTCATCAGGAATTTTCTCGTCAGGCCCTAAGCTTTTTAGTTCGAGCGTAAAATAAAATTTGGAACCCTTTCCCAATTCAGAAGCTACTTTAATTTCACTATTAAATAACCCAAGTATTCGCCCGGTAATAGCCAAACCTAACCCGGTACCGCCATATTGCCTTGTAATTGATGTAGATTCCTGCATAAAAGGTAAGAAAATACGTTGCAGGTTTTCTTTTGCAATACCTACGCCGGTATCCTGAACGGAAAACCGCAGCACTGCAGACTTAAGGTTTAACTCCATCAAATCTACCTTTACTGATATAAAACCATTCTGCGTAAATTTTACAGCATTTGAAATGAGATTATTTAAAACCTGGCCAAACCTCAAAGCATCACCCATTAAATGATCAGGTACCTTTTCGTCCATATGCAACGATATCCTGTTTTCCCGCTCATCAGCAGCATTTGTATTTGCGATAACAATGTCTTTAACCAACTTCTTAATATTAAAAACAGCCTCCTCAAGGTCAAGTTTCCCGGCCTCAATTTTATTAAAATCAAGTATATCGTTTATTAATACCAGCAGGTTTTCAGCCGAAGTCCTTAAGGTTTGAAGGTTATCCACCTGGTCTGCCCTGGGGTTATTTTTGCTGAGCAAATGCCCCATCCCTATAATGGCATTTAAAGGGGTGCGTATTTCGTGACTTATTACCGAAAGAAATTCTGATTTCGCAAGGCTGGCTTTTTCAGCCTCTTCCTTAGCCAATAACAATTGTCGTTCAACCTCTTTTCGCCTTTTTATTTCTTCATTCAGCAGGTCAACAATTTCAAGCAGGTCGTCATGGTCCGTTAAAGGTTCTTTATTATCAGCTATAAAATGCCCAAGTATAGATTTAAGCTTTTGAATGGAAAGCTTCCTGAGTTCAACCTCATCTTTTAGTTGGCTGTTAATATCGGCAAACTCTTGCTGGCTGATGGTAAATGCATGATCCGATAATTCTTTGTCCTTCTCAAATGCAATGTACGAATCGTTTACAGCTTCAATTAAATGGAGAAAATTTTCGGGTGATATATTATCGCCTTCTGAATATTTGTTAAGTTGCCGCTGTAATAATTTATGATGAGCTATTTGAGATTGTTTCTTCATCAAAAGTTGTAATTGTCATTGTTTGATTGTGCAATTTACATTTTGTATTGATACCTAAGGGAGATATTTCTCCATATGAATAAAACCCGGATAGCAGTGTACTATCTCCAAATATTTCTTTTACCGCTTCAATTTCTTCGTCAATTCTATTACCTAAAATAAGCTTTCGGCCAACACAACTTATTAGCAGCGCAAGCTTTGGTTTTTGCGCGTCTCCGTGCCTGAATTGTGTTAGGGTATTACTTGCAGCGTGTGTAGCTGCATCAATTAATTTATCAAAGTTCGCCTTCATGAAGCTAACATATGAGCCTTCGGGAATGTCGCCTGCAAACACCATACATTGTTCTTTATCATCTATTGATAAAATAGTCCGGACGACGGAGCTCCGACTTCCTTCAAGCCTCACGTATAACGGAAATAGTAAGGCAGATCCTGGGAGGTCATCAGCATATTTACCAAGGTATTGTTTATATAATTCCAAAGCACTTTTGCCATCAATTTCAAATAACCGGTTAGAAACTGAACGGGTAACTTTCTTCTCGGGGCCGAATGTTTCCCAGCCACCGAGGGATCCGTGGCCTATTTTTAAACTTTTGCCATAAAAGCCAATAGCAGCTATATTACCCATCGCCGGGTCCTCGTTACAACCTACTACGGTGTAATTAAATTTATCGCCGTCGCCCGCAAGGCCCCCGCTTACCGGAATTTTCCCCTTGTTTATAGATTCAATTCCCCGAACCAATTCGCTGCCATTAACTAATCCACCGTCTGATATGATCATCATGTATGATAATTCCTCAGTGTTTAGATCATTAAATAAAGCCTTTCCGGCGTCAAAGCTATCCGGCCCGTAGTTAATATTCAAATTGGAGGTTTTAATCAGGGTCTCTTCAAATTCCATTACAACTATTGATACGGTGTCGTCATAAACCACATTATTGTAAATTTCGCCCGCAGTTGAACACAGTAGTATATTAGCGCCCGGATACGTGATTTTTAGCTTGTTATAAATATCATCTTCCAATAAAATATTTTTGCTGCCAAAACCCAATACCAATATAGCCCCTTTCCCGGTTAGGTGATCGCCGGTTTCTTTAATAAACACACCATCCTTATATAACTTTTGTGCAGCTCTCATTGTACCGCGTTATTAGCCGGGTAATCTTTCTTTAATAAGCTTACTACATTGGTCAAAACGGCTTCAGTTTCGTAAAGTATTTCCTTCAAATTTGAATTGCCCAGGTCACCGGTGCCTCTTTTTTCAATTTCCCTGATCTTTTGTGTTACCGATGTTATTTTTAAATTATCAATACTGGGTTTTAATTTATGCGCTATTTCTCCCATTTTTTGGAGATCGCCGGCATCATATGCCTCAAGCATATTCTTCAGTAAAACAGGTGTTTGATCGCAGAATATATCAACCATTTTTTTTACGAACGATTCATTCCCTCTGCTGATGGCGATCAACTCAGATATGTCGTATGTAGGCTCTTTGTTTGGCATCAATATTTATGAATTTTATGCCCTATCAATTAATAGCATCGGTTACTAAAGCAATGGTTGGGATAGAGTAATAACTCAGCCCGGGCTTGCTTTTATCCTTTTGCCTGATCGCTTTGATCCCTGTTATAATTATAAATTGTAATATCATTTTGCGGTTCCTTTTTAAAATGTTGAATGCTTATCAATACAAACAACTGGTGGTAAGGGTTTTCAAGCCCTTACCAACCATTGGTCCAATAATTCATCACTTTCCGCCAAAACAAGGTTCAAAATCGCGCCAAATTAAAATAAAAAAACAACTATTTGATTTTCAGGTAAATACAACATAAAGGACAGTATGTTTATTTCTATTATCTGGAAAATTTCTATAGGGTGGAAATATTTACCTGAATTATTCTAATTCGCCAAGCTGCATCATCTTATAAATGGTACTTTTCCTAATATCCAGCATGTTTGCCGTGGCAATAACATCCTTATTGTTCTTTTTAAGGTAATAGTTTATAATATCGCAGGTATGTTGTTTAAGTGTTTTCTGCTCTATAATAAAAGAATCATCCCGTTTTATGGAATTAAAAGTGATATCATCTGCTGTGATTGTATTATCATCACACATTACGGCAGCCAGGTCAATTATCGCTTTTAATTCCCTGATGTTGCCTGGGTATTGATAACGCAGTAGTTTGTCTTTGGCATCCTGGGTGATTATAATTGTGCCTAATTTGTTTTGTTTTGCAAAATCATCGGCAAAATGCCTGGCTAATATTAACATATCGCTGCCCCTGTCCCTTAGTGGTGGCAGTTCAATAGGCAGGCCCATGATACGGTAATAGAGGTCCTCACGAAAATTGCTTTTTTTCACTTCTTCGGCCAAATTTTTATGGGTTGCCACAATTAATCGTATATCCAGTTTTATTTTTTCATTACCTCCCACGCGCACTACTTCACGTTCCTGCAAAACCCTTAATATTTTGCTTTGCAGGTTTAGGTTTAATTCGGCAATTTCGTCCAAAAAAATTGTGCCGCCAATGGCTTCCTCAAACTTGCCTGCCTTTCGTGCTGCGGCACCCGTAAAGGCCCCTTTTTCATAACCAAACAATTCGCTTTCCATCAATTCCGAAGGTATGGCAGCCATATTTACCGGTACAAATGGTTTTTTACCGCGCTCGCTGTTATAATGTATGGCTTTGGCTACCACCTCTTTGCCAGTACCTGTTTCGCCGGATATGGAAACGTTTATATTGGTTTTGGTCGCTTTCTCCATCACTCCGAAAATTTTCTTCAGGGCATCGCTTTGCCCTATTAAAGTTTTTTCGAAAGAAAATTTTTGCCCCAATTCTTCGCGCAATTGCTCAACTTCTTTTTTTAACGATTGATTTTCTTTAATGCGGATAATGCTATTCCATAAAAGGTCCTTAGTGGCCTCGTCTTTTACCAGGTAATCAGTCACCCCCATTTTTAAAAGATTAACCGCCACGGTAATATTTTCCTGGGAACTTATCACTATCACAGGCACCTGTGAGTTTATCTCTCTTATTTTTTGGTAAAGCTTATCCCCCATCATATCGGGAAGCGAGAAATCGATAGTTATCAAATCGGGCTGCAGGTACATTTTATTAAGGCAATCCTTTGCGGTCTCAAACCGGGTAACTTTATAATCGGGGTTCAGGCTGATATGATATTGCAATATCTCGCCGTACCAGGTGTCGTCTTCTACTATAAAAATATTGTAAGCATCCATGTGATGGGTTTATTAGGGGTAATGGTTTTACAGATATACGTAAAGAAAACTAAAATTACCAGTTTAAATTTTAATTAATGAAGATTTTATGTTTACCAAAAAGTAATTAACCCTTTTAAAAGCTGCTGGGTTTCGCTTTTCCATATGAGCCAAAAAACCGGATAATACTTTTTTTAAACATATTAACGCAAACTATCATATTCGGTATACATGTAGGTGTGAAAAGTGCTAAACTTTTAGCAATAAAATACTTGTTATCCCAAAAAACTTGTCTAAATTTAATACAAACTTAATATCGGGTTATACTTTAAATGATGGCGGTAAAACTACCCCTGTTTAAAATAACTTAAAAGATACAACAAAATATCCGCAAAAAAGCACAGTGAAAACACGGGTTGTTTGCTCGCTAATAAATGTGAATATTTACAGGATTAGTTTTATATTGATTATTTTTTCGATTGTATAACATGGAATAAATTACACAAGTACGAACTGTGTGAACAGATCGTAGAAATTATTAAAAAATACCCCCCCTAATTAATTGCTGTTTTATATGGCGCCTGTTAAAAAAAACCTAAACCCTCGTTCAGCACCCCGGGAGATACCCAGCCTGCTTAGGGCAACTGATGAAAAAATGTTCCGTACCATGGTAAACAGCATAGAGGATTATGCCATGGTAGTAACCGACCCGGATGGCCGGATCATCAGCTGGAACAAGGGCGCCGAGATCACTTACGGCTATGAAGAACATGAAATAATTGGCCGCCATATTGCTTTTTTATATACCCCCGAAGCCGTTGAAAAAAACGAGCCTGCCCGCAACCTAAAGGAAGCTTTGAAATATCCCACGTATAATACCGAAGGATGGCGTGTAAGAAATGGCGGGATAAGATTTTGGGCCGATGTACATTATACAGCACTGTATGACGACGATCGTCGCCTATTGGGATATGCCAAGGTAATCCAGGAGGTTTCGAACAGAAAGACCGGGCCAGGCCAGGAGAAGGACGGGAATACAAAAAAACAAAATCTTTTCTCAGGTAATATCAGTTTTCGTAAACTCATTGAAAATAGTTACGAGGGGATAACACTGCTTGACAAAGACCTGAATATTACATACCGTAGCAGTTCGGCCGAACGCATCAATGGCTGGGACACAGCTGACAGGCTAAAAGAGGATATGGCCTGGCTGATCCATCCTGACGACAGGGAAGATGTTAGCGCTTTGCTAAATGAAGTACAGGCAGAACCCGCAGTGCCAAAAACAATTGCCTTCCGGTCGCGGCATTTTAACGGACACTACATTTGGGTGGAATCTGTTTACACCAATTTTTTAAATGACCCGGATATAAATGCCATTGTATGCAATTTCAGGGATATCTCGGAACAAAAACTGAACCAGGAAAAAATTATAGAAAGCGAACGCTTTACAAAAACGGTTACCGATAATTTGCCGGCGCTGATTGCTTATTGGGACGCTGACCTGAATTGCCTTTTTGCCAATAAGCCTTATTGCGAATGGTTTGACAAAAGCCTCACCGAAATGATCGGCATAAATAAAAGGGCGCTGATGGGTACGGAAGAGTTTAAACAACATGAAGTTTATTTTAATGGTGTTTTAATAGGGTTGCCCCAAAGCTTTGAGCGGAATTTTGTTAAAATCGACGGCAGCAAAATGTTTACACATACCCAATATTTGCCGGATAAGGATGACAGCAAAGTGAAAGGGTTCTACTCATTGATCTATGATATAACGGAAGTTAAACTTGCCGAGCAGGAGATCAATAAAAAAACAACCCAGATAGAAGACCTGCTTGAAAATATGACAGACGGTTTTATTTCGCTGGACAAAAACCTCTTCTACACCTATGCTAACAAAAAGATAGGTGAAATGACAGGAATTTCCCCGCAATTGCTTGTTGGTAAAAACGTATGGGAGATTTTTCCGGATGCGATTAATTCGCCTACATATAACGGGATTAAAACGGCGCTTGATGAAAAAAAATACGTTTGTAACGAAGATCATTATGAACCGCTAAACCTTTGGCAGGAAAACAGGATATATCCAGCCGGGGATGGCATATCAATGTTTGTAAGGGACATTACTGATAGGAAAAGGGCCGAGCAGCAAGTTAAACAGCTTAATGAACGGTTTAATTTAATATCAAAAGCCACTAACGATGCTTTGTTTGAGTGGGAATTTGAAAAGCAAGAGATATGGTGGAGCGAGAGCCACTTTACGATGTTTGATTTTGACCCCCAATTACCAATACCATCACGGGAAGAATGGCTGGCCAAAATACTCCCTGAAAGTCAGCAGGTCATTGCAGATATTACAGATGGGATTATAAAAAATGGATTAAACAACTGGGCGTACGAAATTAAATATTTTAAACCCGACCAAACGGTTGGAACTTTATTAAGCCGGGGCTTTGTCATCCGGAATGAAGAGCAAAAGGCTATCAGGATGCTTGGTTCGTATGTTGACATTACTCAGCGTAAAAACGAAGAATTGCAAAAAGCTTTATTAGCCGACATAAGCCTGATCTTTAATGAGTATTCGGACTTAAATGAAGCCCTTCCCAGGGTATTGGAGTTATTGGTGAATTTTGGCAATTTCAGTATGGCCGAGGCCTGGCTCATCGGTTCGGATAAAAAGAAGATCAGCCTGGTGTCCAAATTTCCAAAAACGGACGAAATGAAGGTTTTTTATGACGAGAGCGCTGACACAAAAAGTTTTGTAAAAGGGCAGGGGCTTCCCGGTGTTACCTGGAAAAGCCAAACTATTCAATTTTGGCAAAATGTTGGCGAAAACGAAAATTTTTTCCGAATAAAAGCAGCCAAAAGAGCCGGTTTAAAAACGGTATATGGGCTGCCATTAAAATACAACAAAGAAATTATTGGCGTGTTGTTGCTTGGCCTGAACAAGGAGGGCAAAAAGGATACGGCTTTTACAAACCTGTTTGAAAATTTTAGTGATCACCTGGGAGCCGAAATAAAGCGCAAGCAATTAGAACAGGAACTTAACCAAATATTTAACCTTGCTCCCGATATTATTTGTATTGCCGGCGTTGACGGGTATTTTAAAAAGATCAACCCTGCCATGTCACTTTTACTTGAATATACAGAACTGGAGTTGCTTGCAAGGCCCTATATGGAATTTGTGCACGCCGACGATAGAAATTTAACGGTAACAGAAACCGAAAATATCATTAATGGTAACCCGGCTTTGTATTTTGAGAACCGGTATATCACCAGGTCGGGTAAAATAAAGTGGTTGGCGTGGACATCGACCAAGGCTTCGGAAGAAGGGTTATTGCTTTGCGTTGCCAAAGATATCACCGATAAAAAAAGCCTGGAAGAACTGCTTAATAAGGCAACGAACCTGGCACGTATAGGCGCCTGGGAAGTTGATTTGAAAAAAGGGATTATTCATTGGTCGGATATAACGCGTGAAATTCACGAAACCGGGCCTGGCTATGAACCTGACCTGGATGCGGCCTCGAACTTTTATAAAGAAGGGGAAAACAGGGAGACAATAATCCACTGCATGAGCGAGGCCGCCAGAAACGGAAAGCCGGCCGATGTTGAATTACAAATTGTGACAGCAAAAGGAAATGTTAAATGGGTAAGGGTAATTATAGAGGCCGAAATGTTAGGTGGCAAATGCGTAAAGTTGTATGGCAGTTTCCAGGATATTGATGCGCGCAAAAAAGCCCAGGTAGCAGTTAAAGAAGTACTTGAAGAAAGAAATACGATACTTGAAAGTATCGGCGACGCCTTCTTCGCTGTTGATAAAAATTGGATTGTAACGTATTGGAACAGTACGGCCGAAAACATTTTCAGAAGATCAAGAAGCCAGATTGTTAATCGTAGTTTGCTGGAAGAATTCCCTTATATGGTTGATACAGCAGCCTATAAATATTATTGCCAGGTTCTTGATACAGGACAGTCGGCCCATTTTGAGTATTATACTTCGCACTACAATGTATGGTTAGATGCAAATGTTTACCCGGCCGCAAATGGATTTACGGCGTACATGAAGAACATAACATCGCGTAAAAATGCCGAATCATTGGCTATGGCAGCCCTTGAAGAAAGAAACACGATATTGGAAAGCATTGGTGACGCTTTCTTTGCTGTTGATAAAAATTGGATAGTTACCTACTGGAACAGTACCGCCGAAAAAGTTTTGATGAAGAAAAGGGCCGAAATGCTTAACAACAATTTATGGGAAGTGTTTGCAGAGTCCGTTGGTTCAGAATCCTACAATAAATACCACGAGGCGGTTGAAACAAACCAGGCAGTTCATTTCGAAGATTATTACCCGCCATTAAACAAATGGTACGAAATAAGCGCCTATCCGTCGGGCTCCGGCCTGTCGGTTTATTTTAAGGACATTTCAGAGCGTAAAATTTCCGAGTTGAAACTGAGAGAGTTGAATGAAAATCTTCAAAGACAAGCCAGGGAGCTTTCTATTTCAAACGCCGAATTGGAGCAATTTGCCTATGTGGCTTCGCACGACCTACAGGAGCCATTAAGAATGGTTACCAGTTTTTTTGACCCAATTGGACAAAAAATACGGCGATACTATTGATGACAAAGGCAAACAATACATCCATTTTGCGGTGGACGGCGCTAAACGCATGCGGCAAATTATTTTGGACCTGCTTGCATTTTCGCAGGTTGGAAACACGGAACTTGACCTGGAGGATGTGGATCTGAATAAACTTGTTGATGAAATAATTGCCTTATACCGGAAACAAATTGAAGAAAAACAGGCGGTAATAACTATTGACGAACTGCCAACACTGCATATTTATAAAACGCCACTGCGGCAAGTGTTTCAAAACCTGATCAGTAACAGCTTAAAATATCACAGGCCGGGGGATGTCCCTAAAATTACCATCTCATGTAAGGAGCATGAAAACCAGTGGGAATTTTCTGTACAGGATAATGGTATTGGCATTGAGGCCGAATATTTTGATAAAATTTTTATCATTTTTCAAAGGCTGCACAATAAAGATGAATACTCGGGCACAGGGATGGGTTTGGCAATAACAAAAAAATTAATCGAGAATATGGGAGGAAAGATATGGGTTGAATCGGCGGATGGTAAAGGAAGTACATTTTATTTCACAATATTAAAAAATAAAAGGCCATGAAATCAATAAACATTTTGCTGGTGGAAGATAATGAAGGCGACATTTTATTGACAACTGAAGCCTTTGAAGAAAGCAGGATAGTAAACTCGATAAAAATAATTAAAGACGGAAAGGAAGCCGTTAACTTTTTCGAGGGATTAAGTAGAAGGGAAGACTTTCCTGACCTGGTTTTGCTGGATATTAACCTGCCGAAATTGAGCGGGCAAGAAGTATTGATGTTTATAAAAAACAGTGAAAAATACAAACACATACCGGTTATCATGTTAACAACATCATCATCCGAAAGGGATATCCTGCAATCCTATAAAGGGCATGTAAACTGCTACATAACAAAACCCATTGATGTTAACGATTTTATGCTGGCTGTAACTAAAATTGAAGACTTTTGGATAAACATAGTTTCTATTCCTAAAAACTGAACCCCTGGCTATGGAAAAAAAGGACTACCGCATACTGGTAATTGAGGATAATACCGGGGATTTTGCCCTGGTAGAAGATTTTTTATTTGAACACATTGAAACACCTAAAATATCACAGGCAAAAAACTTTAATGAAGCAAAGGCGATATTGACAAAATCGTGCGATCAATTCGATGTGGTCCTTTTAGATCTTTCACTGCCAGATAATGCTGGCGAACCGCTTATTAATGAAGCAGTGCATTTATGTCAGCGTATCCCGGTTATTGTACTTACAGGGTACGCCGATTTTGCCTTTGGGGTAAAGTCGCTTTCCCTTGGCGTATCAGATTATTTATTAAAGGATGAATTAACCGCATTATCATTATATAAAAGCATAATTTATAGCGCCGAGCGTAAGAGAAGCTCTGCTGAACTCGAGGAATCCGAGCGGCGATATAGTGAGGTGTTTCACTTTAGCCCAGTGCCCATGTGGGTAGTCAACCTTGATACTTTAAAATTTTTGGATGTTAACCGGGCAACAATTGAACATTATGGCTACACCAATGAGGAGTTTTTATCAATGACCATAAAAGACATCAGGCCCCCGGAAGATGTTCCCCGTCTTGAAAAAGAAATACATGAAAACAGGCAGGATCCCCAGGTGGTACGAACCAGGTTGACGGAACACAGAAAAAAGAATGGCGAATTGATTAAAGTTGAAATACAATTTGCCGAATTTCAATATAAAGGAATTAAGGCAAACATTGTTATAGCAAATGACATAACACAAAGATTGAATTACATAAAAGCAATTGAAGATCAAAATGAAAAACTGAGAGAAATATCATGGATTCAATCCCATATAGTCAGGGCGCCGCTAACCAGGATAATGGGTCTTATCCCATTAATTAATGACGCAAATGAGAACAATGATGAAAAGAAAAAAATGCTGGAGTACATACTAACATCAGCAAATGAACTTGATGATGTTATAAAACATATAACAGATAAAACGAGAGCAGCCGATTTTCAAGATCGATAATAAATTAACTACGAATAATTCTATCTCCTCCATAAGAATTCCGGCAAGCAAGATCAGCTGAAAAATCTTTAAAGTAAACCCCATTGATTTAAAATGCCCGCTTGCGAATAAAGCCAATTCGCAGGCGGACAAACAATTCCAAAACTATTACTTCAATTTACCTGCGTGGCCAGGAAATCCTCCACCATAGCTACAAAAAGATCGGGTAATTTGCTATTGGTATCAGGGAATAACGCCTCACCCAAATATTGGCCATGGGCTCCGGGCAATATTGCCAAACGGCTGCCCGACAAAAGGCGCGACATTTCGACAGCATGTTCAGGTGTAGGCACATCATGGTCGCCCACTATAATAAACGCCGGCGCTTTTATCGAGCGGATATCATCATCTGTCCAGTCTTTAAAATTCTCCATGCGCTGTACATCCTTGTTAAACATGTTCTGTAGTTTTGCACTGTCGTGGTTTATTTTTAGGTATTCGTCGCGGTAAAGCTGGGGCATATTATTTAAAGTTGCACCGGCAAACCCGCCCCAAAAGGCGGCAGGCACGCCGGCCCTTTTATAAAAAGCAGATGCCACAATGATCTTACGTACCCTGTCGGGATGTTTCATGGCCAGCTGAAGCGTGGTATGTCCACCATTACTGAAACCTAATATATCTGCTTTGGATATGTTTAACTGCCTCAGCAATTCGGCTACATCGTTGGCATCCTGTTCAAAAGTTTCGGGGGCATCCCTATCGCCTGTATGGCCGTGGGCTTGTAATTCTATAGCTATAACCTTGTGGTCTTTTGCCAATTGAGGCAATATTTTACCAAAACTTGTATAAATAGTTGAGCCCCCGCCATGTAAAAGTACCAGGGGACTTCCCGAGCCATGTATCTCATAATACATTTTAATGCCGTTTACATCGGCATAGTTGCCCGCAGTTTGGGCTTTTGCTATCGTAGTTACCATAACTATTATCAAATTAAAAATGAATATTTTAATGTTTTTCATAACTATATTTATTTAGAGCAATTCGCTAATTTATATATTGCCCCGATTTTCAGGCTTTCATTCCGGCGAGGTAGGCTTCAAGTTTCGCAATATTTTGTTTTAATCCCTCAACTGCGCCGTGTTTTTTCACAACTTCAATAAACTGCTCTGCCGATTCAAAAAGCATATGCCAGTTTATATGTGTTTGTTCGCCCTGCGCGTCAAATTCAATGGTTGAAGTAAAGCTGGGCCATGATATATGGCGATAAACAATTTTTTTGTGGCGCACCACTTCTTCAAATACGCTCTTGTTTACATAATCGGCGCCATCAGGGCCATGCATAACCAGGTCCCAGTCGCCGCCCTTTTGTACATCCATTTTACTTATGGTATTGGTAAAGCCGTTTGGACCCCACCAATTGGCAATATGTTCGGGGTTGGTCCATACTTCCCAAACCAGTTCAACGGGCGCGTTCAATGTCCTTGACATTTTGATCTCCCTGTCTTTTGTGCTGCTGTTACTTTCCATTTCTTTCTTTTTTAAGTTTTTCTAAATATGTTTCCAATGAATCTAACTTACTTTCCCAATGCTGGCGGTATTGGTCAACAAATGCCGATACCTCTTCAAGCTGTTCCAATTGTGCTTTGCAAATCCGCTCCCTGCCCTGTTGTTTAACCGCCAGCAGGCCACAATCGATCAGCATTTGTATATGCAGCGATATGGCCTGGCGGCTTACATCAAACTTTTCGGCAATCGCATTCACATTGTGCGGTTCCGAAGCAACCATATTGATGATCGCTCTTCGGGTAGGGTCGGCTATCGCCTGGTAAACATCTCTTCTCGTTTTCATTCATTATGCAAGTAAGTGCTTGCAAATATATATGCAAGTATTTACTTGCGCAAATTTTTTTTCAAAAAAAATTTATTTTTGGGTGGTGGTATTAATGTTTTTGGCTTGAAAACCACAAAGGTTCGGGGAAATCGTTAAAAAAAGGCGGCACCTTCGGAGCCCAAAAATGCACGATCGTTTTCTATAAACAGGATGCCCCTCTGGGGCTATAAGCGATTGAACGTCCGACTCCAAACGGAGTCGCGTGTTTATAGACAAAAAAAAATAGAAGATTCAGGCTCCTCCGGAGCCTCCTTGCGACTTCATTATTCTAAAAGCAATTTTCTGTATAAAGGGTTAAACGGCTGTATTTATCAACCCAAGCGTATATAAATGAACCCCGGTACGGGCTGCCTGCTTGAAGGCCATAAGCTTACTCCATTGATAAATAAGCGCCCCAAATGTATCGGTCTCCGGTACCATTTTAAGCAGGGGCATTAATTCCACCTGTTCTATATAAGCCGTTTCCCTGTCGAGGTTGGGATGCATAATGGCAGTTTTTAACTCCAGGTGGTCGTCAATTACACACGGCGTTTTAATATAACTGATAGCAGGCGAAAGCGTGACCTTTGATGCCCACAAAGTATCTAAAACCGATTTTACATTTACTTCGGGATACGTAAAAGCATTTATATTTTCATGCGCGCCAGCCATTTTCGCTTGGACCTTATTAAAAAATGGTGTTTTAGTTCCAGAGGTATCTAAGTAATACGCCGAACGGTCCCTCCAAAAAGAATAAGACGTCCCGGGCCAGGCTTGCGCGTAATAATCCCTGCCCCATTGAGCGTGTGTGGCAACAGATTCAATCAGCCGGTCTTCATAAAAAGACTTTGCCATCTCAGTTTCGCCTGATTTTAAGATGGTATTTATCGCGATGGCTGCCTGGAGTGAAAACCGCATCGCCTTTTCAAAGCCGGTGGATGACAAAGGGTCTAACGTAAATGCCGATTCGCCTAACCTTATGTAATTATCGGCCCAAGGGTTATTATGGACATAATGTAATACCGAACATGTTTGCAGTTTTTGCGATTGCAAGCCTTCAGCCGCTGCTTTAAATAACAGAGACCCGGAAATGAGGCGATAAAAAACAGCGGGCAATTTATTTTCTTTTATTTCTTTTGGATCGGTGAAGGCCATAACCCGAAAACCTTTGTCCGCTGTCGGCGAACCCCATAGCCAGCCGTCTTTTGTTGCTTCGATGATAGTTTCTTTTGGAAACAGGTCACTATCAGCATGCGCCCAAACTGCCACTGTTGGAGGGGCGGTCAATATGCTATCGTTAAAAGAAGCGCCTTTGCGTCCGCGCGCGTCAAACACAAACCTGGCTGTTATGTTTTTTTTAGTATTTTCATACCTTAAATATACCGCCCATTGCCCATTAGCATTGGCACAGGCCTCAAATTTTGCAGGCTGAAATAAATACAGGCCATGTTGAACTGCTAAGTCGAGCATATCTGCATCCAGCCTGCCCCTGTCCACCATAATCCCGGGGCCGCGCTGTTCAACGCTGATTGTGTGTTTTTCTTTGGTTTCCCATATCACTGAGGCATTAAGCTCTTTGACATATCCGGCATTTTCGAGCAGGTGACTTGCATTTAAATAGCTGAAAATATTCCATACGCCGGGGGAAAGTGATTCGCCTATTTGTTCTCTCGGGAAAACCTCCTGTTCTATAAGCGCTATCTTATGCCCAAGGTAAAGCAGGCGGAGCGCCGCACAATAACCCGCCGGCCCGCCGCCGATGATTATGACATCAAAATTGTCATTGTCGTTCATGTTGCCTGATCATTAATTAAACCAATCCGGCGCCAAGCGCGAAAGCCGCTCATGGGCCTGGATGGTATAATGCAGCCAGCCACGGATATAGTCGCAGGCATTCCGGCCTTTTTCAAGCACTTCGTGGTGACAGCCGCCACCGCAAAGGTAACGCGCCCAGCATTGGTTGCAGGGTGTTTGCTGGTGCACATGCCTGGCGGCAAGCCAGTTGTTTTGGAGTTCTGCATCAATACCATCGGTAAGGTTTCCCATTTTCCCGGCAGGTTCGTTTACAAACCGGTGGCATGCCGCAAGGTCGCCATCGGCAGATACACCCATGTAACCGGCGCCTGCCCCGCAGGGATAAGGGCGGTGTGTGCCTTTGGAAATTTCTTTTAATGCATTCACCATATTCAGAAAGGGGTATCGTTTTCCCTGTAAAACATTTTGCTCAAAATTTAATCCGCAGGCTATCATCCCGCTGAGCATTTCTTCCATATCTTCCCTGCCCATCTCACCCGTCCCGCTGCTCGATCTTAATAACGGCGAAAAGCCAACGCTATGAAAGCCCATTTTTATAAAAGCATCTAAAGTCTCGGGCAGGTCAAGATTTTCAGGCGTAACAGTAACACGCGCCGAAACCTGCATTTTTTGTTGAATAGTCAATAAGGGCTTTATATTTTCCATGATACGCTCATAGCTGCCCGCGCCTCCTTTCATCGGGCGTTGCCTGTCGTGCGCTTCTTTAAGCCCATCAAGGCTAACCGTAACGGCAAAACCATGCTGCTCAAAGAAAAAAGCATCGTCTTCCGTTAATAATGTACCATTTGTGGTGATGGAAAACCCAACACGCACATTTTTTTCCGATGCTTTTTTGCTGGCGTATTCGGTTGCTTCGCGCAAGGCTTTCCGGTTAATAAGCGGCTCGCCGCCCAAAAAAGTCAGTTGCACTTTGCCATTTTCGGGACAATCTTTCAGCAACAGGTCTATAGATTTTAAAGCTGTTTCCAGCGGCATGTTTTTCATCGGGCCGCCAAAATCGCCCTGGTCGGCATAGCAATACGCACATCCCATATTACATTTTTGGGCGATGGCCAATGAAAGCGCATAAATTGGCGGACTTTCCAATGGCGTGTCATCGATGATTAAAGGCGCATCCAAACCCAAGGCGGCAATTTCAGCTGTTATACCGGCTTCGTCGTTCAACTCAAGCAGGCGGCTTAATTTCTGCTCTATTTCTTCCGGGATATTATACAGCCGGTTGCCATTGGGTATCAATAGCTGCGCCCCTCCGGCTTTTTTTATCAAATGTATCTGGGCAGATAATGGCCGCGCTTCTTCCGCTACCTGTACAGATAACTTTTTAGCAATTTTATGTAATGGATATTCCGGCGCTGCTGTTGTCACTGTTTGGTTGTTTTATTGTTAATCTCTTTGAGACTATTCTGTTTTGTTTTTGGGCTCCGTCAGGTAATGTTGTCAAGTTAATAAAGAATACCTTTTCACCCTCTTTGCGACTTGTCGCAGAGAGGGTCGACCAGCGAAGCGCCTGTCGGGGTGAGTAAACTCTGCGCTATGTATTTGCGTTAATACCGCTTGTATAGCTTACTCACCCGGTCTTTGCTTCGCTCGACCACCCTCTCTTTCGCAAGCAAAAAAGAGTGTAAAGCGAGAGATTTCGTTAATCCCCATAAGTCTATCCTTTTGATGCACTTACTTTGACTGATTTTTTACTGCGAGTCCGTCGCATCTTTTCCTTTGATCAAAAAGCTCAGTTCACCTTCCCAATTTTTAAACAGGTCATCATAGCTAAGCAGCCGTGTATCGGTTCTGTTGTCGGGGATATACTCGCCGGTACGTTTTTTTGCCATCCAGCTGTCGCCGGTGCTTAACCCTTTATCATTTGGTACCACATTTACAAAATCCGGGCGACTTGCTGCCCAATAATAACAGGCGCATTCGCGGTAATCGTTTTGCCAGGGGGCGCACAGGCCCTGTGTCATTTCGCCGGGTTTTATTACCTCGTCCGAGAAAACTGCCGTGCCTTCTTCAAAAATGTGGTTTACTTTTAGGGTAACTTCCTGGTACTTGTCGTTATGCTTCTTATGGTCATTATATTCCTTCAACTCTTCGCTGGTTATTACAACTTCGTGAAATGAAGGTTCTTTTGTAAAAAGGCACGGCACTTCCCGCCCTTGTTTTTGAAGCACTTTGGCCATATTGTTAGACCACTCCATAAACGACACCCCATTTGGGTTTGAAGTGGTGATCAGTGTACCGAAGGGCGGCTGCTGATCGGGGAATGTTGGCCCAGATGTAGCAACCATCGTAGGGTCGCCGTCTATGGCTACCAGCCTGCAATGTATTAAGTGTTTAAATTTTTCATCGGCCTCAATAACATAGTTGTTGTTCTCAATCAGCACTATACCTTCAAACGCCCTGCGCCAAAGGTTCCTGAAATCAAGCTCCAGGCCGGGGAAGCAGTTGGAAATAGCTGTACGCGGCAGTACCGAATATGGATTTCCCTCGCCCCGGTAATGCAATTGGGCCGTTAAATTCGATGCTGTGATTGCCGGTTTTTCTACTTTTTCTTTATTGGCAGTTGGCTGGGTTGCATTTTTAAACATAGCCGAAGCCGCAGCTTTTATTACCGTGTTCACCATCCTTCGTGTCAATGCAAGCGACCGGCCGTCGGCGCCACGCATCAGTGCAGGCATTTTACGCAGGCCTGGGCCCGACAGGTCGCCTATTTCTTCCGGGCGGCGCAGTACATCGGCAAACCATGGTGCAGCACCTGTGCTTAACCCGCTGAAAACGCGCTCGTGTAATGCGCGTAAGGCCAGGTTATCCACGATGGAAGCCGCCATAATAGGTTCATAATACCGGCCAAAATCGTTTGTATTTTGCCTCACCATAGTGCTGGCCACGTTATACTGGCCATTAACCGCGTTGCCATTCATTATCGTGGTATTCATCAGGCGTATCGTTTCCAGTGCCCTTCTTACTATCTCTTCCGCCTCATCTATTGATACTTCTTCATCTACATCAGGTCCCAAAATGATTTGCTCCAACTCATCCGAAATAACGCGTACCGGGAGTGTATCCGGCGCAAAAGCAGGTGGCCCCGCGCTTATATGGGCACGGGCGTTAAGCGGTTTCCCACTTTTTCCCTTAAGGCTTACAGCAACAAAGCCGTCACATTCATCATCCAGGTAGCCCCAGCTTATCCTGTTGCCGTTAGCATCATTATAGCCTGCAAATATTTGAGCAGGCATAGTATAAGTTGGCTGTGTATCGCTCAATTCTTTATAACCAAGCCAGCCTTTTGTCTCATCGTATATTACTTCGTCTTCATTTTGGATGATAGGATCAGGAGTCGGTTTTGCGCCCTGGCTTTCAATCCTCGTCAGGCGTGAGCCATATACTTTACCCGCTGCCGGGGTAAACCTCAACCTTATTTGCGGGAAATCTGCCGTAGGGGAAATAAACTGGATTGTGCCAAGTGGTAGTGTTTTCCCGGCAAGGAAATTTTTACATTCACCCAAAAGCTTATGTGCCGAGTGATCGTTTATATTTTCGAGTTTAGCATATATCTGATCGTCCACTTTGCCTGTCCTTCGGAATATTTTAATATTGCCAACTTCCGCCTTCCAGCTGATATCATCTAAAGTGTGGCCTGCCTTCTCCAGCAGATCAGTTGTTAAGGGCACCAGTTGGTCGCCTGTTTCATCAGTAATGACAAACACTTCCAGGAAAGGCGCCACAGGGCGTATTTTACCTTCTTTAGCATTATATTCATCCTCATCTTTAAAACGTATATTTTCGGGCAAATGACTAACCAACCCGCCTGTAGCAGGATCAACGGTGAAAGATGGTTCGGGTATGATCTGGCGAAAATCAAGCGGCTTATCCTTCGCAACAGTAAGGTCAAAAGCCATTAAAGAGTTATCTGAAGATCCAAGGCGCCCTATAGCCATGGGTGGAAGAATGCGCAACGATAAGATTTCCATTTTTAATAGTTTATTAATTGTTGGTAAGGTTGGTTAATTTCGAAATGATCTGCATCAGTTTTTCGTCGGCTTCAAGCAACGAATGAAGGTACCGCAGGTTGCCTTCGGATGTTATATGCGGCAAAAGGTCGTCAACAATTGTTTTTGATGCTTCGATCAGGTTTTGGTGTTCGCGCCAGCGGTTCTGCTCGCCCATCGGCAAACTAAGGGTATATGGAATGGTAAATGGGGGCCCGGCATTTTTTCCGCCCCTGCCGCCCGGCTTAAGCGGCAGCTGCACCATTACATTCGAGATACTGCGAAGGTTATACATCTCGCCAAAAGTCGCATTTATAATGGTCGCCCTTGGCGATACTGCACCGCTGTTATTAAAGCCATCATCAAGCAGGAAGCTATGGGCCAGGTAATTTAACAGCATACGGTAACGCACATTTAAAAGATGGCCCCAGCTACGTGCTTCAGGATCGGCAATAGCGTCCTGCTCGTGCTCACTGCCCAATTCTATCGATGGCAGCGGTACGCCGTCGTCATCTTTACCGGGTATAAAAGGATTTACTGCTACGTTACGCGAAGGTTTAAAATCTTTATCCTTTTCCAGGATGGCTTCCAACTCTTCGAAAATAAACAGGAAACGTTTAAAGTGTGAAGCCTTTCCGCCATCTTCTTCCGACTTTGGAGCTTCACCCTGTTCAGATATTTCCTGCAAGGCGGCATAAGCGTCATCCCGGCAGGTAAGGGGCAATACAAGCACATCAGGGCCGCCTTTTGGGCCATTAGCCGCTGCGCCGCGCTGGCCGCCGGTATAACTACGGCCCCATTCGTCAAATTTGGCCTGGTATGGGTACGTGTTTGCCTGGAAAAGGCTATCTGGGATTAATTCCGTATCATTAACTATATCCATCATCACGGTGAATAATGCGCCTACCCTATGCGGGTCGTGTGTTTGCGAATGCACAAGCGCTTTCACCTTTTTGGCCGTTGGCCCATTCTCGTCCAGCCATTCTTCAGGCGACTCGGCATAAACATATTTGGCCAGTGATTTCAGCGAAAACGGCTCCAGGGTAAAGGGAAACGGATAAAATGGCGTGTCCCAGGGATAATCCATCCTGCCAAAGTTCAGCGGGGCGCCAATCACTTTCAGGATATTCTGCACAGAAATAAAATGCCCCATCTCTTCCTTGGCAACACCCAAAATAATTTCCTGCCAGTTGCGTACCGTTTCCCGGTATTTTTCAGGCACCTGTTCGCCGCCAATGCTATAGCCCGAATACAAATATTGAAGCATCAGGCCATGCTCTATTTCGGCATTTATGTATAACAGGAAAGCCAGGTAGTCGGGCGCATTAAACTCATAAGGTATTTCTACCTTGGGAGTTGGTACAGCTTGATAAAGTGCATGTGCTGTTGCTTTTTCCCCGGTGCTTTGTAACCTGGCAATTTCAGCTTTTTGAAATACGGGCTTAAGGAAGCGTTCGAAATTGTTTTGCATTTTTGTGATATTAAGGATTAGATATAAACAGGAAGATGGCCTTCCCTTATTAGGAGCTAAATTAATAATTCATATTCATAAAAAAAAGGGTTTTAGCAACTATTCAGTAGCAAAATTAGCGATTAAAGAAAGCGCCTAAAAGACATTATTCAGGGATTTTATTGGATTCACCTTCGGCGAGTCGCATATTGCAATAATCTAACCCACTTGTCAAAGTGGGTTAAATTATTTGCACAAAACACTATAATTGTCGGATGACGTCACGTTTCCCCCGAATGAAGGTGGCTTCAGCTTTGTTACGGGCACAGATCAGTCCATTGATTTAAAATTTCTGGTTTTCGAAGCCGCTTTTTACCCCAGGAACAGTGATCACATTAAAGCCATAATTTGTAGCCTGGTGACAGGTATTACAGGCGCCGGTCAGTAGTACAAAACTACTGTCGAACTGTTTTTGGTCATGCTGCCTGATCGCCAGGTCAATAGCGTCCAACTGCGGATAGATCATTGGCACGGCCGTTGCCTCGGTGGTTCCCCTATGATATTTTTGGATTCGTTTAAAACCACCAGCCAACAAATGACTTTCATATTTTGCCAGTTCCCAGTTTTTGTTTTCACCGGCAAGCCAGAGCTTATAATGATGGGGCTGAACAATATTGCTCATAATTTCCCCCGTTCCAGGTACATAAGCTTTAACGATTTCCGCCTGGAGGCTGTCGATTTTATGTTGTAATTTTTTATTGCCGCTTTCCTGGTTGCAACTGATAAGTGGTGCCAGGGAGGAAAGGAAAACGATGATAATAACAGATACGCGTTTCATAATTCCTGTTCAATGATATGGTGATGTGATTATTTTAAGACACCATTTGCAGCGTCTATAATTAAACGGGCAACCTCTTTAGGGTGTGATTCAAATACGGAATGACTTGCGCCCTCAATTTCTACGGTGTGGCTACCCGCCCGTTTCGCATACATCCGTTCCAGGTCTGGGTTAATGATCCGGTCGGCTTTGGCTACCATATACCAGCTGGGCTTTGTTCGCCAGGCGGGATTTTGAATTGCGGCATGGAATACACCGTCTGCAGTAGGCATCTGCGCGTTTGCCATAAATACCGCTTGCTTGATGGGAAGGTCGCCCGCGAAATCTGCCGGAAACTGTGCCGGGTCAATATAGTCGAAACCATTAGCCGGCTTTTGCAGGGATTTGTAAGCCGGAGGCATTCGTTTACCGTTGTCTGCTTCTGATTCTCCTTTATCGGGAGCGTGGGCAGCAATATAAACCAGCCCTGCCACATGCGGGTCGTTGCCTGCTTCGGTTATCAAACCACCACCATAGCTATGACCAACTAAAATACAAGGCCCGTCCTGAAGACTCAATATCCGCTTTACAGCTGCTAAATCTGCATCGAAAGAGGTTAAAGGTTGTTGTACAACGCTCACATGATATCCTTTACCTACCAGAATATCGTAAACTGGTTTCCATCCAGAACCGTCTACAAATGCGCCGTGTACTAATACGATATTTTTAATAGGCGCAGGCTGTTGTGCTTGCACAGGGGAAGTAAATAGAGCGGCAAATACAATGCTGCCGGCCACCATCATCACCCGGGTGATGCTTTTTGATGTGTTTTTCATAATATATAGCATTAAATGTTAAACTTTTAAACCGCCGAATATGCTGATCATCATTACCGATAATACAACCATCGTGATACCTATATAAAGGCGGTCTTTTTCGAAAATAAAACCTATTAAAGAGAATAGTATGCGCAGTATGGGCGTCGCAATCAGTACTATTACGCCAAATTGAATAATGCCTTTTGCTTCCATGCCGGTTACGCTATGCCAGATTTCCCTGCCCGTAGTTAGTCCGGCTTTTTGACCGATAAACAGCTGGTAGTGCGGTAATGGCATACTTCCCGATTGCATAAGGTACAGTATGCCTCCCATCAGCACGATGAAGCTGGAAAGCAATACGCCAAATCTGAGTTGAAGGCCTATGAATTGTTCGATATCATGATCGGCGAGGTGTATTTTTGAAATTATCTTTTTCATGGAATGAGATTTAAAATTTATGATTGTAGCCGTTGTATATCATTTCTATCGCTACAAATGCAATAGCTGTACAAAAGATATATTTTAATACCCGCGCGTCTATCCGTGATAACAGTTTTGAGCCGGTAAATGCGCCGGCTAACACACCCAGTACTACAGGAAATGCAATGCATGCATCCATATATCCCCTTTGCAGGTAAACCACGGCGCTGGCGGCAGCGGTTACGCCGATCATGAAGTTACTGGTGGTAGTGCTTACCTTAAAAGGAATATGCATGGTTGAATCCATTGCCAGTACTTTGAGCGCACCCGAACCAATACCTAACAGCCCCGAGAAAATTCCGGCCACGGTCATTATAGAAAATCCCGCGCCTACATTTTTCAGATGATAGCTTACTTCGCCAGCTTTGGTAGGATAACTACTGTTGAGCTTAAGTTTATTTGCGGTGGCGCTGCCAACCGGTAATGCTTCCTGGTTCTTTTTCCGTAACGTCATTCCTGCTGAAAACAGCAGGATACTGCCGAATAATATGGCGATGGTATTTGTAGGCGTAAATACCGCGATAACCGCGCCAACCACCGCACCAACGGTGGTAGCAATTTCCAGGAACATCCCCAGCCTTATGTTAGTAATACCTTCCTTAACATAGGCGCTTGCGGCACCCGACGAATTTGCGATTGAGGCAAGCAGCGCCGCGCCGATGGCGTAACGAATATCTACGTGAAAAACCAGTGTCAATAAAGGAATGAGAACCACACCACCGCCTAATCCGGTAAGCGATCCGACCAGGCCAGCCAAATAGGCGCCGGCCAGTAATAATAAAGTGAACGTGAGAATAGTCATGATCTTAATAATTATTGTTCAAAATGTATGTAATTATTTCAACCGCCTTTTTTCCCCTCCTGGCGCGTATGGCGTTAAAAAGGTCTTCATGCAGGTGATGACTCATGGCGAAATGGGCAATACCCTGCAGTTCCCGCTGGAAAAAAAATGAACGGATGGTTTGTGTAAAGTTTTGATATAAGCCGGTTAGCACGCTGTTTCCGGCTGACCTGGCAATAGCCATATGGAAGGCAATGTCTGCATTAGTGCAGGCTGCACGGTCTTCTGTTAATATGGCCTGCTTACGGGCGGCCAGTTGTTTTTCCATTTCCGCCAAATCATCAGGCGTGTATAATTCAGCAGCCAGCCTGACGATCTCGGCTTCCAGTAGTCTTCGAACCGCGTTAATCTCTTCAAAGCTGGCGTTTTTAAGCCGCTGCTCCATGGGCATTTGGTCGGCATGTTTATTAATATAAGTACCATCGCCCTGTTTTACCTGTAAAACGCCAGCCATTGCCAGGCTTTTAATGGCTTCCCGTACTGACGACCTTCCAACAGCGTATATCTTCATCAATTCAGGCTCAGCAGGGATCTTTT